>Ga0180438_10000372_pt1 | contig 88493 bp, 67 predicted proteins | sample SS_ome_12_FD_132455 | JGI IMG/M metagenome (GOLD analysis project Ga0180438, IMG submission 132455) | Hypersaline lake sediment archaeal communities from the Salton Sea, California, USA - SS_3_D_2 metaG | ecosystem: Environmental > Aquatic > Non-marine Saline and Alkaline > Hypersaline >... | reverse complement strand
GAGGCTCAAAGCTGAAGAAGAGGCGAAGGCAAAAGCCGAGGCCGAAGCTAAAGCCAAAGAAGAAGCTGAAGCCTTGGCTAAAGCAGAAGCTGAGAGGCTCAAAGCTGAAGAAGAGGCGAAGGCGAAAGCCGAGGCTGAAGCGAAAGCCAAAGAAGAAGCTGAAGCGAGAGCCAAAGCAGAAGCCGAGATCAGAGCTAAAGCTGAACAGGAAGATAATCAGAATAAAATTGCTGGATTAATAAGGCTGCTTGGAGACAAAGAACCATCAGTCCGAAACAGTGCCGTCGAAGAGTTAGAACAAATGGGTGGATCAGCGGTCCAATCCTTAATAGACGCATTGGAAGATGAATCTTGGATCGTCAGGCAGCGTTCCGCTGAGACCTTAGGCCGAATCTCCGATCCTCGAGCAGTGGGGCCTCTCATCGCTGCTCTTGAGGATGATAACATGTGGGTTCGTCTTCGCTCGGTCGAATCGTTAGGACGAATCAACGACCGCCGGGCGGTCGAACCAGTCAACAGCATCCTTGCAGACAAGAATGAACTGATCCGCCGGCATGCAGCAGAAGTATTAGGTCAATTCTCTGACAGTCGGTCGGTCGCCCCACTCATCGATGCACTGTCAGATAAAAATGAACTGGTCCGAAAGCAAGCTGCCGAAGCCTTAGGTCTGATCGGCGATAAACAAGCCATTGAGGCGCTCACAAAAACATTACAAGACACAAATCCGGATGTTCGTACGGTTGCAGCCAGCGCATTAGGATTAATCAAAAGGAAAATTGCGGCTGAAGAGAAGGGCAAAGCATCAAATGGCAAACAACTCGACTTAATCCTCGATACACTCAAAGAACAAAAAATATACATTGGGGCGGGAATAGGCGTCTTTCTGTTGTTACTCTTATTGATGATAGCGTTATTTAGACGCCGAAAGGGATCTTCTGTTCAGACCACAGATTTTCATTGATTAGTACACACCTTATGGGTATTTAGGAGATAATGCTTGTATTACGGTGATAGATGTGCATAATCTAAGCCGTATAAATAAGACCTTTTTAAGGAGACATGTACATAAACGCATCAAACGAGACTATGCTGCTCGTTATAAAATTCAAGTTAAGGGGGGCTCTAAGGTTTCTCTCGCACGCTGAGATGCTCAGAGTTTTTCAGCGGGCCTGTGTTCGAGCAGGCATCAGCGTACATTACAGCCAGGGCTTTAATCCTCGTCCCAGGATTTCATTACCGCTACCGAGACCGGTCGGTGTCGAGTCTGATGACGAGTTGCTCTGTCTTCGAGTAGCTGCCGAGACCGATGAGCTACGAGTCACGAATTACGAATCACGAATAAATGCCGAGTTTTCCACGCAATTGCCTGAAGGCTGTGAGCTGATTTCGGTAAATACTGCCCAGGCAGGCAGGTCATTTCAGCCTTGTTCGGCAACTTATGTTTTTGCATTGCCACCGGAATATCTCAACGAAGGCTTGAGGGCGAGAGTTCAACTTTTGCTGGCAAGCGAAAGTCTCAACGTCCAGCGACAAATAGAAAAGAAATACTCAAAATTCAAAACTCAAAACTCAAAACTTAAGAATGTGGACGTCAGAAAATTTTTGAAATCGATTAAACTGGATGACCGAAGTATAATTGTAGAGTGCAATATCAGCTCTGCCGGCTCGATACGCATCGATGAGATTCTAAGGCTGCTGGAGCTTGATGAAGAAAAGCTTGCATCGGCAATAAGGCGGACAAACGTACACTGGCAAGCTGATTAATTGTAAATCGGGCAACGATATAATAACTACGAAAATAAGGAAAAAAATGTCAAGAGAAATGCTCATAAATGTGGCGGAGAGGGAAGAATGCCGGGTGGCGGTTGTTGAGGGAGGCTGTCTTGAGGAGCTTTATGTAGAAAGAGCGAGCCTGGGCAGCCATGTCGGCAATATTTATAAAGGGAAGGTAATAAATATCGAATCCGGCATACAAGCGGCGTTTATTGACTTCGGCGTGGGTAAAAACGGTTTTCTTCACATAAGCGACGTTCATCCCCGGTTTTTTTCAAGGGGAGGCAGCGGGCATATCGAGAGTATCGGCAGGAGGAAATCATTAAAAGACCGGCCGCCCATACAGGATTGCCTTCGAAAAGGGCAGGAAATTGTCGTACAGGTAACAAAAGAAGGATTGAAGACCAAGGGGGCAACCCTCAGCACATATCTTGCCCTGCCGGGCAAGTACCTGGTTATGATGCCCTGGATGAAAAAGCATGGAGTCTCGCATAAGATTGAGGATGAGGATGAGCGTCGGAGGCTGCGGGAGATTCTTGAGGAGAGTGAACCACCGAAAAGACTGGGCTTTATCATCAGGACGGCCGGTCAGGGATGCTCGAAAAGGGACATACAAAATGATTTGAGGTACCTGGAGCGATTGTGGAGGGCCATCGAAAAACGGATAGAAACCGAAGGCGCGCCCGGCGAGCTTTACCAGGAATCGGATCTGGTAATCAGGGCGCTGCGGGACGTCTTTACCAGCAAGATAACCAAAATAGTATGTGATTCGGAAATGGTAGTCCGTAAAATCAGGGACTTCTTTTCCATCGCAACCCCTCGTTTGAAACGAAGGATAATGTTATATGACGGCAAGGTGCCGCTTTTCCACAAATATCGAATCGAAGATGAAATCGCAAAAGTCCAATCCCGAAGGGTTGATCTTAAAGGCGGTGGATCAATTATCATTGAGCAAACTGAGGCACTTGTTTCGATCGACGTCAACAGCGGGCGGTATCGCAGACAGAAAAACGCCGAGCAGACCGCTTACGAAAGCAACATCGAAGCAGCGACGGAAATTGCCCGACAGCTCAGATTGCGTGACCTTGGCGGGCTGATCATTTGCGATTTTATCGATATGCGTAATGCCAAGCACCGCAAGGATGTTGAGAAAGCTTTTCGTGCCGCCGTCAAGACCGACCGTGCCCGTTCGAGAATATTGAGCATAAGCAGGTTCGGCGTCGTGGAAATGACACGGCAGAGAATGCGTCCTTCGCTGCAGTCCAGCACCTATCTGGCATGCCCGAACTGCGGCGGCACCGGTTATGTCAAAAGCCATGAGTCGCTGGCCCTTGAGATTATTCGGCTGCTGAATCTATCGGCATCGAAGGAACAGATAAAACGGATCGAGTTGTTCGTCTCGCCGGAAGTCGCCGACTACCTCCAGAACGTTAAGAGAGCGGCGCTTGCCCAAATAGAACAGGCCAGCGAGAAACGCGTAATTATTCATTTTGCTCCGGATTATGCCGGTGAAAAACATGATATAGTTTGCTATAACGAGCGAGGCAGCGTCGTAAAATTAGGTAAATAATAACTGTAACCCGTTATTCAACAATAAACACTGTGCAAGCGCTAATTTTATTACTGGAAAAAACAAGTGGAATTCGATCTCGAATATGCAAGGAAAGTAATCGAAGCTGAGTCCGATGCTATCATTTCTATTAAGCCGATTGTCGATGCGTCTTTTACCCGTGCCTGCAGGATGATTTACGAATGCAGCGGCTCGTGCATAATCAGCGGCATCGGAAAAGCCGGCATAATCGGACAAAAGATAAGCGCCACTCTTGCTTCGACAGGCACTCCGAGCCATTTCCTTCATCCTGCCGAAGCTGTCCATGGCGATCTTGGAAGGTTGCGTAAAAACGATATCGTAATCGTCCTGAGCTACGGCGGTGAAACCGATGAAGTAACCCGGCTAATCAACATGGTCAAACAATTGGATATACAACTTATAGCAATAACCGGCCAAAGCGATTCGACCCTATGCAAGCACAGCGATGTCGCACTGTGCATGGGACAGATGGACGAAGCTTGTCCGCTCGGCGTGGCGCCGAGTGTTTCCACCACCTGTATGCTGGCTGTCGGTGACGCCCTTGCTTTCACAGTGATGAAGGCGCGCAATTTCGGCGTCGAGGATTATGTGAGATTTCATCCCGGCGGCTCTCTCGGCACTAAACTTATGACGGTTGCCCAGTCAATGATGTTCAGGCCAGGCGAAAAATTGCCCGTTGTAAATGTCACCGATACGATAACAACATTACTTGAAAAGACCGGTGAAATCAAACGTCACGGGGCCGTGATGGTGGTCGGAAAAGATGGCAAATTAGCGGGGATTATCACAGATGCGGATCTTCGGCGCCTGATGACAAAGCATGGTCTTCAGGCCTTCGAGTTTGAGGCCGGCGACGTGATGACGCCGGACTGTAAGAAAATCAGGGCCGACGCCCTGGCCGCCGAAGCTACGGCAATCTTTCATAAATATAGAATTGACGATCTACCGGTTGTGGACGCGAACGATAAACCGGTCGGACTGATAGACGTCCAGGATATCGTAACAATAAAAGTAGTAGGGTAATAATAATTGACTATTGACGATTGACTATTGGCGATTGAAAATCGAAATTCGAAAATGACAGATATAGACTTATCAAATATTACATTGTTGGCTCTGGATGTTGACGGTGTTTTAACCGATGGGACATTGATAATTAACGCCGACGGCAGTGAGAGCAAGTTTTTCAATTCGCTGGACGGGCACGGGATTAAAATGTGGCAAAGGGCGGGGCTGAAAATCGCCCTGATCAGCGGCAGAGCATCAACGCCGACCGAACGTCGGGCCGAACAATTGAAGATCGAATACGTATTCCAGGATTGTCATTACAAACTACCCGTGGTTGAGCAACTTGCCGATCAGATTGGCCTTTTGCCGGAAAATATGGCATATATAGGCGATGATTTAACGGATATGCCTGTTATGAGATACGTCGGTTTCGGAGTGGCCGTTGCAAATGCGGTTGATGAGGTAAAAGAATGTGCCGATTATGTAACCACACGCCCCGGCGGCAGCGGCGCCGTGCGGGAAGTTATAGAATATATTCTGAAAAACTCGGGTAGATGGCAGGATCTGATGAAAAGATACCTGCCGTAGCGGCGAAAAGAGGTTATCGAAATGCGTAAGCTCGTTATAGGATTTGTTTCGCTGTGTGCCGTGCTTGGAGCATATCTGCTTTATAACCAAATAAGCAATTCGCCCTCAATCGATGCCGATCAGCAAGCCGATATCATCGAATTTGCTATTGATACCAACGATTTAGACAGTGAGATTGGCATGATCGGCGATGTCGGAGTCGGCACCATTAAAAAAGCCTATTTCACCGACCTTAATGAAATAACCAAAGAAATCGAGCGAGAATTCGGCTACGAGAAAGTGTTGAGCAAGTCAAGAGATATCTTTGACGTTGAAAAACCGTATATGAATATTTACCGGCGGAATTTCAAATGTTACATCACGGCAGACAAAGGGCAAGTTCATCTCGAAACTGCTGTAGGCATAACGACACCAAAAGACGCCACGTTTTCTTCAAACGTGGTCGTCCGCATCCTTTCCGGGCCGCCGGATGATATCAAAGAAAGCTTTGTTTATCTCGACGACTTTGTTTTTCTAAGCGATAGATCACGGCTATCGACAGCAGGGCCGGTCAAATTTGTTTCAGAAGACATCCGCATGAACGGCTCCGACATGGTGCTTGCTTATAATGAACAGTCAGAGCGACTCGAATATTTTGAAATTAAGGATTTGGATAGTATGCACATAGTGGGCTCATCGGCAGCCATGTTTTCCCCAGACAATACCAGCGATGATAACAGCCAAGCCAAAACACAACCGCACGATGAACCTCTTATTGTCGATGAAGCCCCAACAGTGAAAACATCAACTACTGACATCCAACCGCAAGAAGAACAGGAAGAAAGCGTTAATTATAATTGCACCTTTCGTAAAAATGTTCTCGTTAATACTTCCGACGAATTGATTTTTGCCGGCAACAAACTCTGCATCAACGACATCTTCTGGTCAAAATCTTCCCCTGTTCAGCCTGCTAAAGATAATGCCAAAGATGTGAACGATGTCAAAACTGTTGCCGAAACCAAAGAGCCAGGCCGACAAGCCGATGATAGCTTCAGAGAACAACAAGTCACCGCTCCTGCACCGCCTGAGCCGAATGTGCCGCCCGAGCAGCTTAAAACTATAGTTCTAACCTGTGACGGCGGTTTTGTAGTTCTGCCGAAAGACTCTGTCAGGGCACAGGAATATGATACTGAAAATGAGACAAACAATACTATCTCGGCAGTACAGCCACCCAGCGAGTTCGATGACCGGACGGGAAAAACCAGGTTCTTAAGTCGAAGTATTGACTACAATGCCACAACAGGAGACGGTATTGCCGATGGTTTGTCGGAACTCACATTTTTCGTAGGTCCTACATCCGGTGCGGATCCCAACGACGAGACCGTGCCGGTAAACGTTAAAGCCCGAAAACGAACAAGTTTTTCCAAAGCATCGAACAACGTCGTCTTCGAAGGCGACTGCCTGGTGACAATGCCGCAAAGCGGCCTGAGCCAGCCGAAAGATGTCACGTTTTCCGCTCCCGAGATAACAGTGAATCTACCCGAAGACAAGACCAAACAACCGGACATGATTGCTGCCGGTCCGGCTGAACTTGTGTTTTATATGGAAGATGCGAACAGTACGGACACAAATATAGAACCAGTTCCGGTTACGGTCAATGCACAGAAACAGGCACGCTTTCTGGCGGCATCGAATCAGATTGTTTTTGAAGGTGATTCCCGCTGTACGATGCTCAGGGAAGATCCGAACGCTCTGGTAAATTACATGCTCTTGTCGGAACAGATAAAGGTCGATTTACCGGCGGATTCGAATGAGGGTTTATCAGGGCCTGTCGCAGGTATAAAACATCTTGCCGCTACCGGCGATGTGGTCAGGCTCGCAATGACCAAAACAGCAAAAGACGATAGTGCTCTCTTAGGGCAGATCCAGGACGCCAATTCTGCAAAATTGCTCAGCGGCGTAGAAATGAAATGCAGCAGGTTTGACTATGACGCTGTCCTTGAGGAATTTTTGGCGACTGGCCCTGGCGCAATTAAGCTCAATAATTTTGAAGCACCCGAGCCTAACGAACCTATAGGCCAATTCAGCATGAAAAAACCATGCTCAGCTTATATGGAAGGATTCGACACTTTAAGATATTTAATCCGGGAGAACCGAATTATAGCCGATGCCGGCTCGCAGCACAAGGTACATATGGATTACTTTCCCATCATCGATGGCCAGTTTGATGAAGACATCGAGGTCGAAGCATCTCACATCGAGGCTTTGCTTTGTGAACTACCCGAAGGACAAACGGAACTCTTGAAACTGACTGCAACAGGCGGGATTAAATATATAGACAAGGACAAGGAATTCATGGGCAGCGAACTGTTCTACGACCATAAAACCGCTATCTTAAAGGTCAATGGCGATAAAACTCATCCTTGCTACTTCAATGGCGCTCTTGTCGATGGTATCGAGATGAACGTAGCAACCAGCAAAGTCAAATTTGAAGTTGTCGAGCCCGGTACATTACAAATTAAGCGATAACGGGCTCAAAAGCCACATATCTGCCAAAATCAATTATTTTTTTCTTGCTTTTTCAGACGATTTCGGATATAATTCCACAAAATTATCAGCGAGAACGGCAGCTTTGACGATGGGATTTGCCCATATGGTTTGTCTTCAAAAGGAGACAGATTATGGAAAGGCAAGTAGAAACATATATACACAATCTGCCGGATGTCGACCTGCTCGAATACGTCAGGACCCAGACACATCTTCCGGAAGCCCTCGAATATGCACAGATTGAGATGTCCGACCGGCATTTTACATCCGAACATATTAATGAGCTTGAGGAACAGTTGCAGCAGCGAGAGATTAAGAAGCAAGAAGAGGCCGAGGCTGTGGCGGCAGAACCGCTTAGTTTCGAATGGCGTCTTGCCGTTTTTCTTTGCGGCCTATATTCCGGGATTCCGCTCGTGTTTTTTTATCCGGCATGGCGGAAGTTCCGTGAGCAGGGTAAAGACCAGAAATTCAAAGACATGTGGGTTTATGCCCTTATCGGTTTTTGCTGCCAGCCGATCTTGATCTGTCTGCGCATTTCGCCATGGAACTGGATTGCAACACTGTTTTAAGTTCCGTCTGCTGTAAACGGCTCACCCGTCTTCCATTTATTAAACAGCACTTCTTCCCGGCTGAGCCGGAAAGGATATCGAGTAAAAGAGTCATATAAGGCGATTGCATCCATCACAAGCGAGCTGACCTTTGCTCCGAACACGTTCCTGCCGACAGCCGGCTCGCGTATATAGCCGAGGACCTTGACATGGTGGCCGTCGGCGACGGTCGTTTTGCCGCTCGGATAGACTACGAGCAGCGAGCTATTGCTGGTAATGTAATCATCCGAGCCCCTATCATATTCCTGGATAAGCATCTCGAAAGTAATCTGGTTTTCCTGCTTATACGTGTTAATTACTTTCCCACCGAAAGCGTAAAGTTTGCCGACATGAGGTTTCGGATTCCGTTTAATCTCGTAGAACTTTTGTATTCCGAAAGTCTGGTACGGCGCCGGGTCAGGATGCATACAGCCGCCTATTACCAACAAAACAAGAACAAGCAATGTCTTCTTCATATTCCGATCCCTTTGTTAGACATTACTAATATATCATTTGCTCGCAACGAGTACAGCCAAAAGTTAAATCATCATCGCACGACCAAGTTGCCCTTTTCTTTAATCTGATTATCAAGAGCTTGATTTTTCAACACAGTCTCGATATACTATTTGACATAAAGTTACACAGCGTAGCCGGACGGTATTATGTGGGAAAAACCGGCTTATTAGCGATTGCATTGTCTTCGACAACTTTAACGGAGGTAGTAAGATGAAAAGTTGCATATTTGTTGTTGGTTTGAGTATGCTTATCTGTTGTCCTTTACAGGCAAACCTGGATTTCACAATTAGCGAACAAATCCTGCTGAGCGGTGAATTTGTTTCCCAGTCATGGGGCCCCGGCAAAGTTTCACTAATGGATGCAGATGGGCAAGCTGTTCAGTTCTCCTTCACTTCTCTGTCTAATAGTGGTACGGGATTGAAGGACAACTATCCCGTTCAGGACTACGGCCAGACCCTCCCAAGCCATGGTAGCGGGGACTTCAGCATCTTTGACGGTTACTCTGTGTGGTTCAGCAATGTGGGCCAAACAAATGTTACTGTCAGTCTCTTTGTCAATACCGGTTTCACAGGTCCCAGCGGTGTTCCCAGTTCCGACCGGACGAACGACACGTTTTGGCAATCGAGCTGGCAGGCCATCTCGCCGGGAGAATCACTTGTACTGCAGCTCGATTTTGACCACGCCCGACCGTTTAATATTTCCGACAACAAAGAGCCTCACACTCACGGCACCGACGGCCAATGGGCTGCTATTAATGCTTACGACCGGACAGAAATTAGCGCTATCGGTTTTGAAGTACTGGGTAACGGCCAAGCAACAATCCTGGTCGGTCCATCGACAATTCCAGAGCCCGCCACGTTGCTGCTATTTGGTCTTGGTGCTTTGATGATCTGCAGAAAGCGTCGAACCATATGAACTTGTAACTGTCACCCAACATACCAATCGGCCAGAACTGTACGACGGGAAAACTAAAACGCTTAGGGCAGGATTTTTCTTGCTGCGTTCCGAAAGTAGGCTGATATCTGCCTTTCGGGATTATATCGCCCAGAAATAAGTCAGGCACCCCCAGATTTTAGATTTCAGGGTAGCATTGGCTCAAAACACGAAAAAACAGGAATATTCTGTAAAAACTTGGTTTTTATCGGAGTTTTCACTTGACAACTGCTTGTTCTATCAGGTAGAATAGCATGATGGATGGAGCGATACTGAGGAGTTCTTCCCACTTAAGAGCCAATCCGTAGGAGGGCAAAGCTGGATGAGTGTCTGGCTGGAGATGTTGTGTTATTAGGAATTCTTTGGAGGAATGTGAAATGAAAACTAAGAGTACTTTAATCTGGCTCATCGGGCTGATCTGTGCTGTTGTGTGTGGCGGTGTTGTGAGCCCGCTTGTCGCTGCACCGACTGTCTTCGTAGATGGCTTCGAGAGCTACCCGGATGGAAGCTATCCGTCTCCGACATGGAGTCCACTCTACGGTGGTATCGAAGCGAAAGTGACAACAGAAGAGGCCTTTTCAGGCGATAAATCGTTCAAACTCATTGGGCGTAGCGGCTTCTCGAGGGCAGATTTAACATCCTACTCTTTCCCGGACGATTTCACCTACTGTTTTGCCATCATGATTGCCGAAGGTTCTGCTGGAGGAATGGTCGGCCAGCGTGAAGCGATCGGCGGCGCAGGTCCCTCAAACGGGATCGAATTCGATGTGGCCAATGGCGTGATTGTGTGGGAGCCAGGTTCATTCCGGTTCTCTCTTCCGTGTGTTGACGGCCAATGGTATGAGGCATTTGTACATATAACTGATTATTTCGGAGCATCCCCGACAGCCGACGTAATCATTAGTGATGGTACGACTACTGAAACGATAACCGGCCTCAGTGCTTTTAACGCAACCACGATAGGCTTCTCTCAACTGCAATTGCATACATTCAGTCGTTCCCCAGGCAACACAATCTATGTCGATGATGTCCGCATAGCACCCATCCCCGCCCCTGGTGCAATTATCCTGGGCAGCATCGGCGTGAGCATTGTCGGCTGCCTGAGAAGACGTAGAACAATATAGAATCTGATATACGGAAGGATTAGCAAGGGCTGTGAGTCTTCCTTTTGCAGGGAGATAATCGAGAATCTGTGGACAACCTATAATTTTGGAAAAAAAGTTAACAATATCTTAAGTGTATAAACAAGAAGGGCATAAGAGTAGAAAACACAAGGCAGAAAACAGAAGAAGACAAGGAAAGAAGTTGTAAGTTAAAAGGTAAAAGTGCGAAAAATTACTAAACGCCATCCGCTCCAAACTTCATAAGGGACGAATTAAAACGCTTCGGGGAGGATTTTTCTTGCTGCATTGCGGAGGTAGGCTGAAATCTGCCTTTCGGAATCCATGCTGAGGACTTTTCTTGCTACTTTATTGCAGTACTCCATCGTGACCGAGCGAATAATCTGCTTTATCTCAGGTATCATCGGCGATGCAATTGAAATCGTCCTGACTCCCATACCCAACAACAGCATTATATGCTCCGGCTCGGAAGCCATCTCGCCGCAGATGCTCAGGTCGATTTGTGCTTTGTGAGCATCCTGAATGACGTTCCTGATGAGCCGAAGTACGGCAGGATCCGCCGGTGAATATAACGTTGAAACCAATTCATTGCCCCTGTCAACAGCCAGGGTATATTGAGTAAGATCGTTCGTTCCGATACTGAAGAAATCCACATCGGCCGCGAGCGAATAAGCTGTCAAAGCCGCCGATGGCGTTTCAATCATTATACCAATCTGAATGTCCCTGTTATAAGGGATAGATTCTTCATCGAGGTCTTCCATTACATCGCGCAAAATCATCTTCGCCTGCATAAGCTCCTGGCGATGCGTTATAAGCGGGAACATAATCTTGACCTGTCCGAGAACCGACGCTCGTAAAATAGCCCGCAACTGCTTCTTGAACATCGTAAGGTTCTGCAGGCAGAATCTTATGGACCTCAGCCCCAAAAATGGGTTAGGCTCCGGAGCAAAACGTTTGCGTTGTGTATACTTGTCGGCACCGAGGTCCAGCGTTCTAATCACAACTGGCCTGTCGGCGAAAACGCGAACGGTCTTGGCATAAGCATCATAGTGGTCCTGTTCGGTTGGCTCGGTTTCGGTATTAAGATACAGAAACTCGGTACGATACAGGCCGATACCGGCACCTCCCTTTTCCAGCACGATTTCTGCCTCATTTGGAAACTCGATATTGCCCAACAGCGTGATTTCTGTGCCGTCACGAGTGACAGCAGGCTTTTGTCTTATCGCGTCAAGTCTGTGCTCAAGCTCTATGAATTCCTTCGAATATTCTTCGTATTGCCGAATCGTTTGCTCATCCGGATTTACGATGACGATGCCGCGATTGCCGTCGACAATAACGGTGTCGCCGCCGCTTGTGTATTCGGTCAAGTCCTCCAGGGCCACGACCGCCGGTATGCCTAAGGAGCGGGCCACAATGGCGGCGTGACTCGTTCGGCCGCCTGCATCGCTGGCTATACCCTTGACGTATTTCCTGTCGAAGCCGGCGGTTTGAGTTGGACTCAATTCCCGGGCTACAATTACAACTTCCTTTTTCAGATGCTCGACGTCTTCGCGTTTTTTGCCGAGCAACTGTTTGAGCAGTCGTCTTTCGATATCGTAAATATCCGCTGCTCGTTCGCTGATATAAGCATCCTTGACTTTGGCAAAATGTGCTGCAATTTCCCGAAGAACAGTAGACACGGCATATTCCGCTGTCACCTGCTCGGAATGGATAAGATCCGTTATTTTTTTCCGCAGGCTCCTGTCATGGAGGAAACGCAAATGTACGGCGAAAATATCCTTTATTTTGCCGCCTTCAGCCTTATCCTGCTTTGATTCGAGCCTGGTCAATTCACGAATAGCATCCTTGAAGGCGTTTCTTGTGCGCTGAATTTCCAAAATCCGCTGAGAAGGTTCAATCGAACGGTGAGGAATGCGATAATCTTCGGAATCGATAATCAGCGACTCGGCAATAGAAATGCCCGGCGAAACAGCTATACCCTTTTTAATTTCCATACTGTGATTCTCTCATTCTGTAGATACCTGCTGTTCGCTATTTATCGGGTGTCGGCTCATCGAAATGCTTCTCTTCCACTAATTCCCGCAAAGCATTAATAGCTTGACGGGCGTCCGGTCCCTTAGCTGTGACCGTTAATTTCGTTCCACAAGTGGCAGCGAGCATGCTTATCTGCATTATACTCTTACCGTCAACATTCGTTTCACCATTGCTAACGTTAATCTCACTTTTAAACCGGTTCGCAATATCCACAAACTGCATTGCAGGGCGCATGTGAAGACCTTCGGTATTTTTTATCTCAAGTTCAACATCGCATACTATGTTTTCCAATGTATCTTCTTCTGCCTGCATCTTCACGATTCTGTTTGTCCATCTCATACAAACCGGACGAGATAACTACAAAGACGGATCTTCATCGGCCTCATTGAGAAGGTCTTTAATCTGCTCGATACTACGGCACTGTCTGAGAAATTTGCGGAACCGTTCCTGCTGCAAATGTTTGAAAATTTTCTCCATTGCCTGCAAATGTTTATCAGGATCGTCCACAGGGCTAATTAAAAGGATTACCGAATAAACCGGCTGCTTATCGAGAGCGAAAAAATCAATCCCGGCTCTGTTTTGCCCGATCGTAGCAATCACATCTTTAACGGCTTTATGCTTTACGTGAGGCACGGCGACACCCTTGCCCAGGCCGGTGCTGGCTTCATTCTCTCTTTTTATTACTTCTCTCGCGATTTCTCTACATTTGCTTTTGTTGATCCTTCCGGCCTCGCCAAGCGCCAAAACCAGCTCCATTATTGCACCGTCACGGTCGGAGGCCTGCAATTGGGTAATTGCCGCCTCACTACAGACAAAATCACTAAGCTTCATCTTATTTACCCAATGTCATCCTTAACCATCTAACCGTCCAAATCAAAAAGAATACAGCCACATATCATAACTATAACCTATGTTAATTCCGGAAATTCCGCACTACTTGTTGTATGCTTGTTGTCTCGCTCCTTGCTCTTTGCTCTCCTGAGCTGCCGTTCGAGCTTATGGACAGCCATATCAATACACCGGTAAGCATCCTCACCCGTTTCTGTACCGACAAATATCTTGCTGTGCTCGGCCCTTGCAATTACTTCTACGCTCGAACTACCACCCTGGCCGCCATCTATGATAACTTCAACTTGATTGATGCTATTATAGTACTTTGGAAGCTTGGATGTCTTCTCCTCTGCGTGCTTTTTGATAGCTTCTGTTATTTCGATATGTTTACCGCTGATTGTAAATAACAATATTATTCTCCTTAAATTTCTAAAGTTCCTACATAACCTGCTTTTATCGCTCCTCTTCCAAAGCGGTTTTAGGCAAAGCAGTTGCCTGTTCACTACCCGGCGTAATAACTCCGCCGCTGACAATAAATCTCAACGCTTCTTCAACTGTCATATCCAAATCAATTGTCTGCTTTTTCTGAACTGTTATAACAAAACCCGTAAACGGGGTTGGTGAAGTAGGGATAATAACAGTGAGAAATTCTCTCTTAACGGTGTGGACTACTTTCTCAAGCCCCGAGCCGGTTACAAAACCGACCGACCATATACCTTTTCGCGGATACTCGACTGCGACGACCCTTGAAAACAGCTTTCTTTGCTCTTCATTCGTAAGCAAAAAATCCGTCACCTGCTTCACATAGGGAAATACATTCCTAAGGACCGGCGTGTTCATTATAAACTTTTCGACTGTTCGCCAAAAGCCCCTTCCGACATAGCTCGCCAGAAGCGCCCCGAGCACGCAAACTCCAACAACCGCCAAAACGAAACCCGCTATAGAGCCCGGGCCGTCAACCCACGTCTTCGCAAGGTCTTTTTTGAGCATTTGGATGCGGACTTTCCTCTGGATGTCCTCCCTCTTTATATGAATTAATAACTCATTCTCATTCTTTTTTAATTCCGGCTTGGTTTCTAAAAGATATTCTCTGATGTCATCTTCGGTAATTTCAACATTTTTATGGCCAACATAGGCAATAACATGAACTATGCCCCGATTGAGATGCTTGCTGATATTATTCTGGATAAACGTATAGCCCCAGACGAACAGCCAAATCGTCAGGATGCTCGGCAACAAAACCGCCAATCCATGCAGAAAATAACCTTTGAAGCGTCTCGTAACGCTCATATTCTTAACACCAAAGCCCCTTCGGACTTATAATTTGATATTTATTATTTACGAATGCGGCTTCGCCTAATACGAGGCTCCAATCATAAATCGTAAATCGAAAGTCGTAAATCGTAAATGATGTTACTCCACCGGCTCGCCGTAGTCAATAAAAAAGTCTTTCGGCAAATGAGCACCAATTAAATGTATGATCGCTCCCGGCAAAGAAACTATAAGGAAAAGCAGCCGCTGGCATAATGCCAGGGCCAGGGCATTTTCGCTGGTCATTGTGCCGACCCGCATAAACATCATTTTCAGCCATCCCTCCATGATTCCCAGCCCCCCCACGCTTATCGGAACAGCCCCTAACAGCCATGAAACTGGGAAGAAAATAAAATAATACTTAGCATGTACTTCTATGCCTAATTCTCTACCGAGAAGCCACATCGCCACCACGGTAACGCCCTGACAGCAGAAAGTAAGCAGCAATGCAGCAACAATCGCCGGCCATTTATGACAATATATACGAATCGACTGCCGCACTTTGCCCAATATCGATGCTCCATGTCTGCGGACGGCATCAAAACCACGTTCCAGCAACATTCGCCCCCGGCGATTAGATACCAAAATAATGATAACGGCCGCAAAAGCTGCTCCAAACCACAAAAAAATCGATTTATACTCGGCCAGACGGCCGAATATGTTCATCTCGAACGTAAAGTGTAAGGGCGGTTCGCGAACCGCCCCTACAGTGCTTTCTTCGGGAATAAACCAGTAACAGCCGAAAGCCATAATCAGCATACCTATCAATCCAATAACCCTGTCAACGAACACCGATAGTACCGCTTCCAACTTTTTGTCCGTATGCTTAGTAACATACCATGCCCGGGGAAGGTCGCCCCCGATAGAGCCGGGCAGGCAGTTATTATAAAACAGGCCCAACAAATGCAGCCGGAAGGCCGCCCAGAAGCCGATTTTGATTGACTGGGCCTTCAATAAGAGACGCCACCTGGCAACAAAAATCAACTGCCCGACAATGTAGATACCCATCGCCCCGGCGAAAATCCACAAATTTAAGCCCAGCAGAACATCGACCACTTCGGTGAAATTCTCGCCTCGAAATGCCAGATATAACGCCCCGCCCGCTACGATAAATCGTAGAAGATATGATATATATTTAGCCTTCCTGACTCTTGCTTCGGGCATAGAAGTCGTTCGCCTTGATAAAAACGTTTCTACAAATAATAATCCCAAAAGTTTGAGATGGCAAGATTAACTCCGTGAGATAACACCATTGCCCCCTAAGGGATAAGCTATCGAATGGGGTAAAAATACGGATTTTCCGAAAAAAATACAATTAAGTCTGTATGGAAAAATTGCCGAATTAGCTCTGCAAATACAGGAGAAATACAGCAAGTCGAAAGTAACTATTTGCGCTTGACGGGTAAGGTCATTATTTAGTATACTAAAAATAACTCAGCTTGGAAAAAACATCCTACTTGGTCAATTTGATTCGTTTCGCTTAGCAACAGGAAATTCATCGGTTGTCCTGTTGTCAAAAATGAAAGGAGGAGAAAATCTTCCATGAACAAAAAGATATATTTAATAGTGGTTCTTTGTGTGATTTTTAGGCTGACTCATCTTACTAAAGGGAATGTCCTATTCCACTGGAATTTTGATGGGCCGATTGGGCAGGAACTTATATCGGAAGCGGATAGAATCTCGGCCGTAAATCTAAAGATGTTCAACAATCCTGAAATCATGGGATACATTAAGTATAGCAAACCGAATCCATGGTTTAATACCAACGGAACTTCTGCAGAATTCGTAAATGATCGTGTTCACAAGAATCATGGTGCTGCAATTGCGGCCATAGACATAGGTGAAAATACAATCCTCGACCTGAGCACGCTACACGCCTTTACGATAGAATTCTTTTTATGTCCCTATGGTATCAACGATTGTGTTTTGATTGGAAAAAGCGGAGGGGCAGGTAAATATAGCGTTGAACTTCTTTCTGATGGCCAGATTCGATTCACTATTAATTCAGACGATAACAATATCTCTTCTATGCCGGGAATAATACGTCACTCATCATGGTATCATATCGCAGCTGTATTTAATCAACAAGATAATCAGGTACCCATGAAACTCTATGTAGATGGAATCCTTGTTAGTGCTGGAGGAGCAACTCAAAGAGTCCGCGACTCCAGCAACAGCTTTTGTATCGGTACTCACCTTGACAGGAACAATGATCCCCCTAAGCATGATTCTTATATAAACAAATATTCAGGCAGACTTGACGAAGTTCGAATATCAAACGCTCCATTAGAACCTAATGAATTTCTATTAAATGCTATCTCAACTAAGGCCCGGTACCCATATCCTGAGAATCAGGCCGATCGGTGTAGTATTACGACATATCTTACATGGCGTCCGTCGAAAGATGCGATGTCACAGCGTGTATACTTCGGCACAAATCCAGCTGACCTGCCACTTATTGCTGAACTTAGTTCTGATGTAACCAGGCTGAATAACAACCAGATAGAAGGCAAGCTTGAAATTAATACAACGTACTATTGGCGCGTGGATAGCAAAGCCAACTCTGATTACGAGTTTGATGATGACGGTAAGGGGGACATATGGACTTTTACAACCCAAGGTGATAGAGTTGACGATGGCTATCTTAGATGGTTGTTACATCTTGGGCAGAATCCAAACGATTGTCTTTTCGGTGATTATTGGTACTCTTACAAATTACAAAGCCTTGTGGAAGACGGTGACGAAAGGCCAAAACCGGGTGAGATTTACGACCTTGAAGACCAGTATCCATCTTGGGACTGTCCGGCAAGTCGTGATATGCTGATCTGGACACCACAATACAGCACGACAGGTTTCTTCGAAGGTTACGGATTTGAAGGACGAAGAGTACACTTCTATCACATATATATCATCTCGCCAGAGGAACACGACGCTCGGCTACACGTCTGGGCTTACAGTGACGTGATGGCCTGGAACAATGGGACACTCTTATATCAGTCGGGAAGTGGTTATAACGCTCGAGAGCGCTACCAGGATTTCGTACTCGAAAGAGGTGTTAACTCGATGACATTCCAAATTGGGTCATCAATAAATTACGATATCGAGTATGATTATGAATGCCATTATTTGGGCGTGAGGCTAACGGACTGCAACGACCATGCATTCACGGACGTGTCGTATTCTCTTACACCTCCACTACCGGACATGGACGTACTTGCCACGAGACGGTTGCCGGAGGAGTATGGCTCAAATGGTATGTGTGACGTGATGTTAGGAGTGAATTTTAACTCCGCTACTGAACCGAATATGGTCACAGTGATCGAATACATTCCTGAGGGCCTTACGGTCGCTGATGCGGGTGAAGGCCATGTTGTAGGTAATTCGATCAGTTGGACGATCGATCCCGATCAAGCAGTGTCTTGGAGCATCAACTACAGCTTAGCCGTGCCTTCCGATTATAGAGGCATTGTTCCCTTCCTCGGATATGTGTACTGTGACCAGAGCCTCACTAAAATTATGGGAGATGAGACAATCTTTCACGAACTACCCCGTTCTCCGGCGGATATGGCTGCAGAGATTGACACAATTGAAATTGACACCCAAAATTACATCGACGGAGAGAATGTGACGATTGAGGACATTGGCGTACTATTCAGCGGCATAAGGGCATCTTCTGACGGTGGATGGGCTCAATATGAATTTGATATTACTTACCCCGGCCGCTATCAGATACTTCTTGAGTATGTTGAGTACTGGACCATGTTCCATCATGGTGCGAACATGGTTCTATTCATAGACGGGGAAAAGTTAGTCGAGACAACCTTATTCCCTAACTTACACAACTATGTGGTTAATGTTAAAGATGCGAATTATTCGCGGGGGCCGCTTAAGGCCAACAGAGATGCGCAATGGATAGTAGCTATCGTTGCTTTGACAGAGGGCAGGCATACACTTCGGCTTCTTATGGAGCCACTGGGTGTTTCAAATGAACAAAAGGAACTTTCAAGTGAAGGAAGACCCGTTATAAATAGAATAACACTCACAAATTACCCTGGTCTTTCAGTACCAGGCATTGTTGAACCCCACCATCTTGACTCCTACGAACATCCACCGGCTCGACTGGTTCATGACAGAGACATTCAGATATTACCGGATGGTCGCGTAGAGATGAAATACTACGGCACTTTTTACAGCCTTTCTCAAGGTAACGAGATATACTTTGCACAAGGCCACGTTCGCCCGAAACCGGGGGGGTACACGTCCAAGTTCGAGATTATATCCTTCGAGCCGGAAGTCTTTCATTTGTGGCCTGGAGGAGAGCTGGACTTTGTACTGACCATATGCTCCCGCGAGCCTCTGCCAGAAGATTATTCTGAATTGGTCGTGGTTTGGCTGCAAGGAACGCCTTCCTGTCCGGCCAGAAAGCCATACCTCTTTACCACTGGCCAAAGCTATGTCACGCTTCCCCCGTATAAACCACCGGAACTCAACTGGTGTGGCCGCGCGCTTCTCGACCATGTTCATTATGTATCGAGAAAGGTGAATGTAGATATGACAGATCCTCCGGATGCCTTTGTTCCGGATAGAGACGATCTGGGATTTGGTGAAGGTAGATACCGTCGAGGCCTTGGAGATTTCTTCGCAGACCAATTCGCGGCCGGGAAACTCCCTACCGTAGAGCATCTCTTTGCACAGCGAGGATGGGATTATGATAACCGCGTTGGGCCCCATGGTCAGATGCCGTGGGATGATATATGGTCTGAAATCATGGGCAGCCTGTACTGGCGGAATATTCCTGAACAGGCTGAGGCCGTGGTTCGGCGAATCTCCGAGAACATGGTGTTTTACCCGGTCTCGATCCGATGGGATTGGGCACGGCCATATTATCTTCCTGCCGGTGTCTTTGACTCGATTGGAGGAAAATTTACACTTGCCGCTCATGTCAGAGCCGCTCAGGAGGGACTTGTAGATGATAATGAGCAGTTCAGAATCCTCCACAATTTGGTTCTGCCAGTACTCACTTCACACTGGGATGAACTAAGAGTAACAGGCACACTCGCCAAAAACGCAAACGAAGGGGATACGCATATTTACTTCGACCGTCCGTCCTATGGTAAGACCGGCTCTCCCATAGATGGATTTGATAACTACGGCGAAGGATACGTTAAGATCGATGGCGAGCCACATCCGCGTTCACAAATTGGTGGTAACAATAAAATAACACTAACGACGCCACTCTCGAAGTCATATCCGAAGGGTACGTCGGTTAGCTCATGGGCATATCGTGAAGACCTTGAACTGGAAGGTCGTGATTTGAGGTCACTCGTAAACATTGCAGGAGCCAGCCGAGATTACGCCGTTATTGATGAGGCGACCCATACTATTTCAGAAATACTTGAGAAACAGCATGTCTTCTTGGCCGATGGATCATTTCGAAACCAGCCGGGCAGCTATGGAACTGGCAACGACTACTACCGTATTCCGATGATGCTAAGGGGGCTTTTTGGAGAACGAAGTGTAGCTAATATTACTCCCGAAGTCTGGCAAAAACTTCACAATGGTCTAATCTATACATGTCAGTTTCCGTTCTCCAACGGTATGGTACCCTCACTCACAGCCACAGGAAGCGATAACCAACTCCCTCGCTCATATTTCTTGGGCCTGGAGTCTCTGGAGGAGCTCTTTCCGGAAGACCAGGAAAACATAACACGTTATCGTCGTGTCACCGAGCAGGAAACGCTTCGTATTCCAGGAGACCAAATCGACAATGAGAACTTCGTCATTCACGGCTGGGGCTATGCCATGCTGCGCAGCGAGAACGGTTCCTGGGATCGCGGCATGGAGACGCTCCTGGCTTCAAAGTTCCTGATTAGTGATCCGGGTGACAAGGTCTCAAATGATTGCCTTGGTATTGTGATCTACGGGCTGGGGACGATCCTGACCCCACGTTACGGCTCTGCATGGCTGCGGGGCTTGCCTCCCTGTACGAATCAGGTTATGGTGGATAATGATGCCGATTGGTGGCGCAACCGTTACTATGGCTCTTTTTGGCACTTCGACGGCCGTAAGGAACTACCCTGTGCCGTGGCCCATACCGGCGATGGAATCAATTCCAGTGCCTTGTCCGTTCACCGGAGCCGTTGGTGCATCCAGTTCCCGGAGTACCTTTTCGATGCCTACTTCGTGGAGGCGAGCGATCCAAACCTCCACCAGTACGACTGGAGCCTGATCAACATGGGCGAGATAGAGATCGTGGAGCCGCAGTCCCTTGTATGGCAGCCCTGCCCTCAGTTCCTGGACGGCTACTGGCCCGAGCCCGGCACGTGGGGCGCGGGCGATAGAAGCATCGCGTTCATCCCCGGTGGGCGAATCGTAGCCGACTGGCACATCAGCGACGATCCTTGGACACCTTACGAGAACCCGGCGTTGCTACGCTATACCCCTGCCCATAGCGGACGTCTACGCCTAATCGCCTCAAATGACGGCCCGTCCTCCCTTATCAATGCCCAGATTGGCTATTACGACCAACCCGACCGTTTTCAGGCCAACTCACAGGACATCCTCGTGATTCGTAAACAGGCTGTGACGCATGCATTCTTCGATACACTTGAACCTATTGCTGAAGATGAACAAGCATATGTTAAGGATGTTGTCGTTGTTGACAGGGGTCTTCATAACCAGCAGCTTGTAAAGGTTATAACGACAGAAGGAGAAGATTGGATATATTTTTCAGGTGAATGGAATGCTCGACCGGACGGGGAACAGCCTGTTACCAGCATTAGTACAGACGCCGATATCGTAGTCTGGAGAGTTAATAATAACACTGTAAAAAGAGTTTATATTGCAGGTGGTTCCTATGCAGATACTCCCCATGGCTCATGGGATTTTAGCTACCATGGAAATCATTACACAGCCGACAATGATGGCGGATAAATGTATGCTGAAAACGAGCGCATGTCCAGAAGATATCTGATGGATTCTTGAAGGCCAGGATTATCCGAGGCTTTGGTGGGAGATAGGCGACGATTCGTCGCCTTAAATCAAATATCAAACATCAAATAGTAAAATTACAGATTAAAATTCAAAAATAGACAATTCAAGCATTCAATATAAAAGACCGTTCGCTATAGCACAGTCGGACATTAACTAAAAGGCAGTACAAAAAGCATTTTACACTTTGATATGTCATTTTGATTTTTGCATTTTGACTTTTAATCTAAACTTTGAGTGCCGTGTCATGGAGATTTTTTAAAAAAATGGCCGCTTTTTTAGATTGCCGTTCGTATAATATTCAACGAAATAGAATATAGAACACTGAATAAAGGATACAGAATGTTGAAGGCGGAGATCTCTTATATATGACTTATTTTTTATGGTTTTTCCTTTTATAACGCAGAAGATTACCACGGCCGTTCGGGCATCGCAATGACGGATTCCGGAACCTTGCACAAAACACTAAGTTGAAAAAACAAAGCCAATGTTAAGATAGATAAAATAACATGTAGTCAGTAATGGTAAAGATTTATGACGATTTTTGTGATTTTAGGCGGTTAACGACAGCTAAAAACAAAGCCAATCAAAGCCAATTCCTTAAGGGCGAGTTCGAGAGGGCAATTTGAAAAAACAAAGCCAATTTGCCAGCAGCCAGCATTGGCGTAAAGTCTTAATTGAAAGGAGATTATGGCAAGATTCCGCCCTGCGGCGCACAAAAAACAAAGCCAAACAAACCCATTTTATTTAGCCCCCAGATTCATCTGGGGGTTGAAAGATGGATTTAAAAAAACAAAGCCAATTTTCGGAGGGGCAAGTTTACATAAAGTCTTATATGAAAGGGTATTATGACAAGATTCCGCCCTGTGGGGTACAAAAAAACAAAGCCAAACAAAGCCAATCTAAGAATTTATGATTTGATATTTACTAATGCGGCTTCGCCGATTAAAATTCTTCAATTGTAAGTCGAAAATTGAAAATCTTAAATCCAAAATTACAAGGAATCGGTCAGTTGAGTACGAAACAGAATCTTGAAGAAAACCTGGAATTTACGCCACAATTCGATGAAAACGGCCTCATACCCGCCATAGCACAGGATGCCCGGACTCACCAGGTGCTCATGGTCGCTTATATGAATCGTGAAGCACTCGATGTTACGATAAAATCAGGATATGCCACATATTTCAGCAGATCCCGGCAAAAACTGTGGAAAAAAGGCGAAGAAAGCGGCCACCGACAGAAAGTAGAGCAAATACTCGTCGATTGCGACCAGGACTGCCTGATTCTCAAGGTAACGGTCGACGCCGGACAGTGCCACGTGGGCTATCAATCCTGTTTTTACCGGGCATTGAAACAGAAAACCGATAGAGAGCTTGAATTTATCGAAGAAAAAGTCTACGACCCGAAAAAAGCCTACAAGAAATAGCCCTGTAAAGCACATCCCCGACGGCAGAATCGTCCTATAAGTGAAGAGAAAGCAGGTTTGAGAAAGCGATGTCAAAATAGGCAAAATATCGCATTCCGGCAATTTTTTCTTGTTTTTACTGTAATAATACGTTACGATTCTGCCGATACTGGCACTGTATCTATTAGTGAGGAGTGGCAAGGACGCGTTTTTTTCTCATTGTGTGTTTGTTGCTCTTCGATGATATGTGGAATGTCCGGAAGGAACGTTTCAAAAAATTAAAACCAGTTATTGTTTTTGGAGGATTAAATTATGAAATTGTTTAGTTCAAATTTAGCATTGATTTGCAGTTTGGTTCTCGTGCTGGGTGCCGCAAACGTTGCATTCGGCGCTCCGCCATCTAATAATAACTGCAACAACGCAAAAGCGGTCGGTGATGTAACAAACATGTCGTTCAACACTACAGAAGCAACATTCGACGGCCCCGGGCATTACATTAACAGTCCAAACATATGGTACTGTTATACAGCCACCTGCACGGGTTGTGCAACCATCAGTCTGGCCGGCAGCAGCTTCGATACCAAGCTCGCTGTCTATGACGGGTGTGGCTGCTATCCCAGCGCCGGAGACCTGATCAGAAGTAACGACGACATTAGCTCTAGCAACAACCAATCTGAAGTTACTATTGCTGTAAAGGCCGGCAGTCAGTACCTAATCGAAATCGGAGGATTCAATGCTTCATCAACGGGGCCTGGTATTTTGAATATCAGTTGCAATCAGGGAATCAGCGAGCCGACTAATGACGACTGTGATAAAGCAAAAGAGATCGGCAACGTAACAGAACTGCCGTTTAGCACCATTTGTGCAACTTTCGACGGGCCGGGTCATTTCTTTAACAGCCCAAACCTCTGGTATCTTTATACAGCCCCAAGCTCAGGAGAAGTTACTGTCAGCCTCCTCGGCAGCGAGTTCGACACCGCACTGGTCGTTTATGACACCAGCGATTGTTATCCAAAGGAGGACGACATCATTGAGAAAAATGACGACTTCGGTGGCTTTCTTCAGTCCCAGATTACCTTCCAGGCGGTCGCCAATCGACAATATCTGTTCGAAGTTTTAGGTTACAATTCCGACGCAGCCGGCGATGGAGTGTTAAATGTCATCGGCGAGGAGCCAACACCGCCGCCAACCAACAACGACGAATGCCATCGCGCAATGCCGATCGGCGAAGTGACAAATCTACCGTTCGACACAACCGATGCCACGCAGGATGGTCCACACCACTGCATGTACAGCCCAAATCGCTGGTATTGCTATACACCTTCCTGCACGGGTGAGGTAACCGTAAGTCTGGCAGGCAGCAGTTTCGACACCATGCTCGCCGTTTACGATACCTGCGACTGTGAGGATGCCGAGGACACCTTGATCGAATGCAACGATGATACCTCAGAATCCCGACAGTCCGAAATAGTATTTGATGCCGTCGCAGGCAACGAATACCTCATCGAGGTTGGGGGCTACGATCTCGAAACCGGTCCTGGTTTTCTGACCGTCAGTTGCGAGGGAGTCGTCCCTCCGACGTCAAAAGACGACTGTGACGATGCTAAAGCGATAGGCGATGTAGAAAACCAGCCGTTCGACACAACTGATGCTACGTTCGACGGCCCCGGCCTCTGTATGACCAGCCCGAATATCTGGTACTGCTATACCGCTACTTGCACCGGCAACGTCACCGTCAGCCTGGCCGGCAGCAGTTTCGATACGATGCTCGCCGTATATGAGGGGTGCGAATGCTACCCGGTATCGGACGATCTAATCGAATGTAATGATGACGCCGGCGCAGGTTATCAGTCGGAAGTCACCTTTGCTGCGATCGCAGGTGACCAGTATCTTATCGAGGTCGGTGGCTACGGCACAAATGCTGGTGAAGGTTTGATCAGTATTAGCTGCTCGGGAATCGTACTTCCTGGAAAAACCGACCTTGGCGACGCCCCAGACAGCACAAATAACAACGATAGACATATGAACGCATATCCCGCCGGCCACACCGGACTATCATACTCAGTCAAGGCCAATTTTCCGACCGTATATAATGACGGCAGCGGGACAGGACCTTACGGGCCGGTACATTTGAACAACGAGGTGGTGGCATATCTGGGTACCTCAATTACCAGAGAAACCGAAGCCGACACCGGTCCCGATGAGGACCCCACTAACAATATCATAACCAGTCCGGGTACTACTGCAAACCGCGATAACGGTGACGATGCCATTGACCTTAAGGTCCCGCTGAATTTGCCGAATTGCTGCTGGACTACACTTGAATATAAGGTCACTGTTGTCGATCCGAGCGTCGACCTCTGGGTCAATATCTGGTGCGACTGGAATCGTGATGGTGACTGGGACGATGTTGTAGAATGTCCCGAAGGCCCAGCACCTGAGTGGGCAGTGCAGAACCAGTTCCTGTTCAATCTGCCGGCAGGGGCACATACAATCATCTCTCCTGCGTTCCTGCCATGGCATCCTGATGATATAGAACATATCTGGATAAGAATCACTCTTTCAGAGCAGCCATGGAAGACCGGCAGCAATCCCGGCGAGTTAGGCAATGCCGGCTCAGGACCTCAGGGAAAATACCTGATTGGTGAAACGGAAGATTATTACATCATCCCGGAGAAGCCTCTCTGCTGTATGTGCAAAGATCACGACGGCGATGGAGACGTCGACATGGATGACCTGGTATACTATTCAGACATGTGGCTGATTGAATGTCCGTAGTATCAAGCAGATTTTGAATATACAATTCGGGCTGTGAGCACTTAGCTGTTCACAGCCCTTTTTATTTCAGATATAAATTCGCTCTGAACCTCTTTCCGGCGTGTCTTACGACAACAATTTACTAAGCTCTTTGGCGAAATATGTAATGAGAATATCCGCACCGGCACGCTTGATGGAAGTCAGCGACTCGGTCATTATAGCTTCTCTATCCACAAGACCCGCGTCACCGGCAGCATTTACCATCATATATTCGCCGGAGACGTTATAAGCGGCGATCGGACAATCGAAACGCTGCCTGGCCCGGCAAATAATATCGAGATAAGCAAGGGCCGGCTTGACCATAACGATATCGGCGCCTTCGGCGATATCGAGAGCAATCTCGGCCATTGCCTCGTCAGCGTTTGGAGGATCCATCTGGTATGTCCTGCGGTCGCCGAAAGCAGGCGCCGACTCGGCGGCGTCTCTGAACGGGCCGTAAAACGCAGAGGCATATTTCGCCGCGTATGACATAATAGCAACATTCTCAAAGCCGTTCTCTTCCAGCGCTTCGCGAATGTACTTTACCCGGCCATCCATCATATCCGAAGGGGCGACAATATCGGCGCCGGCCTGGGCGTGCGACAGGGCCATCTTGGCCAGCAGTTCACAGGTTTTATCATTTTCAACCTTCCCGTCTTTAATCACGCCGCAGTGACCGTGGCTTGTAAATTCACAAAGGCAAACATCCGTTACGACCAGAAGCTCCGGTGTTGCTTTCTTGATTTGGCGAATTGCCCGCTGGACGACACCGTTCTCTGCCCAGGCTTCCGAACCGACCTCATCTTTGCTGCCCGGCAGGCCGAAAAGCAGCACTGCAGGTATTCCCAACGATGCAACCTCGGCAGCCTCGGAGGCAATTGTGTCCGGCGAAAAGTGATAACAGCCCGTCATCGACTTTATAGGCTCCTTAATGCCCTCGCCTTCGCGGACAAACAATGGATAAACAAGGTCATCCACGCTCACACTCGTCTGACGTACCAGCCTTCGCATCGAAGGATTGACTCGTAATCTTCGCATCCTTTTCTTCGGAAAACCCATTATAAAACTCCTGTCTCGTATTAGGTTTTAGCTCTTATTTTCCTGTTTCTCAATGGCATCAAGTAATCCATCGAGGGTGTGTTCTGTAGCCGTCACATCCACTGCAACGCCAAGCTCTTTCAATCGTTCGGATGTTATCGGCCCAATCGATGTCACTTTAACAGCGCCTGAATTTACTGCCTCACTGCCGATTTGTTCGAAAAATCCATCGACCGAAGACGGGCTTGCAAACGTCAACCAATCAATTGTTCCCTTACTTATCCCATCAACAAGCCATGTAGAGTCACTCTTTGCTGTTTGAGCTGTATAAAGAGCAACGTTATCAACTTCCGCACCGGCTTCGGATAAAGTTTCAACCAACTCATTTGAAGCAAGCTGCGAACGAAGAAGCAATATCTTTTTACTCTGCAAATTCGTAAAACCAATCAACTGTTTGCCAAGCTCGAGGCTCGTAAAGATGCCCGGCACAAAATCCGCTTTTATGCCATACTCGCTCAACTTGCCTGCTGTTTTGCCGCCTATGGCAGCAATTTTCACAGAGTTGAAAACTCGGGCGTCTTTGCCCAGACTCTCCAGAGCATTAAAAAACGAAGTCACCCCATTGCCGCTGGTGAAAACAATCCAATCGTATAGCGATATCTGAGTTAGAGTTCGCAGAAAATCGTTTGAGTCCGTCAAAGGTTTGATTCGAATCGTCTCAAATTCCAGCGGATTCCCGCCCCGCTGGATGATCTTCGCTGCAAAATCGGCGTTGCCGGGGATATCCCGCGTCACAACTATGCTCCTGCCGAACAACGGTCTTTTAGTGAACCAGTCAAATCTCGTATCACTGGCTGCCGCGGCGCCGATAACCACAATAGCCGGAGGCTTTATCTTCTGCTGTTCGCACGTCTCGTTGATCCGCTCAAGAGGCGCCCTGACAACTCTCTGTGTCGGGAAAGTAGCATTAGCTATAACCGCCGCTGGTGTGTCCGCAGGCTTGCCATTTTCAATCAGCGACCGGGCGGTTGAATCGAGCGTGCCAATCCCCATGTAAAAAACAATAGTCCCTGGGAATCTGGCCAGCACCTGCCAGTCGATATTAGTATCCTCCTTGCCCGGTGCTTCCCGGCCGGTCACGAAAGTGACCTGCGAGCTGTACTCCCTGTCGGTTAGCATAATGCCGGTATAGGAAGAGACCGCAACCGCGGCCGTTACGCCCGGCACGATCTCAAAATCAACACCAGCTTCTATCAGCACGGCAAGCTCTTCCGCCACCCTGCCGAAAATGCACGGATCGCCTCCCTTCAGTCTAACGACCGTCTTGCCGGCCAATGCTTTCTCTACCAGTACTTTATTAATTTCGTCCTGTGTGCATGAGCCTTCGCCGATCCGTTTGGGCACATGGATAATCTCAGCGTCCTTTCGGACAAATTGCAGCAACGCCGGATTCGCCAGCTTATCGTAAATCACGCAATCCGCCGCCTTGAGCACCTCAGCCCCGCGAACGGTAATCAAATCCGCCCTTCCCGGCCCGGCTCCAACAAGATATACAAATCCTTTTTTCATAAATTAGTTTTTCGTCATTAGTGAATAATTCGTAGGGTGGGGCTTGCCCCACTGTTTCATGGTACTATACCAAAACCATAAACATAATGCCATGATTTTCCTCCAGTCATCATCTTCGCAAGAATGTTTGACTCAGTATCGTCTTTAGTATAAAAAGAACTAAGAAATCCAAACTCTAAAGACCAAATAAAGAAAGGATGGCAACCATGTACAAATTGAATTTATTCCTGATTATTGCCGGACTCGCTATTTTGTCCGGTGGAAATGTTTATGCCGAGGACTGGAAGGTGGGTGAGAAATGGACTTACAAGCACGAAGGTCCGCGTCCCTACGCCGATTCTTCGGCCACAGTTAAAGGCGACCGGAAGGTTGAGGTTATCGCAATCAAAGGTGAGGAAGAGGAAAAGCAGTATTTGCTGAAAAATATATTGGGCAGCGAAGATCCCAATCCTACAACATCTTATATAGACTCGAAAAACATGCTTCATAAAATTGAAATAGAAAACATGTTCACTTTTGTAGTCACCCCTCCGATTCCAGCTATCTGGCGTTTGAAACCTGGCGAGGAAAAAACCGTCAAGGCAAATATGGAAATTGCCGACTTTTCAATCCCCGTCGAGTACGTCGCGAAGCGTCTCAAAGACGAAACCATTACAGTTCCGGCCGGCGAGTTTATAAACTGCCAGCACGTTCAGATAATAAGCTCGCTGCAAAACGAAACCGGACAGACTGTCAAAAATAAACAGGAATACTGGTATCATTCAAAAGCCAGGAATCTTATTAAAGAAATCATTGTCACCAACTATCAGGGCAACAATAGCTACACCAGTACGAGCCTCTTAAATTCGCATACAAAGAAAGATTAGGCCAAATTTCCCAACATCAGAGAATGCCGAGAGTGTTGATTTATGAAAAGAACAAAAGTAATTCCACGAAGTATCTCTAAGAGTATTCTTTTACTTCTTTTACTGGCAACAGCATTCACGCTCACCTCCTGCCGGGCGTACGGTGTACAGTCTTCCAAACCTGACATAGCCGATCTGCGTCAGGGCTTTTCACAGCCACCTCGTCATGCAGGCGTACGCTGCTGGTGGTGGTGGCTAAACAGCAACGTAACAAAGGAAGCAATTACACGCGATTTAGAAGAAATGAAGGCCAAAGGTTTCAGCGGAGCAATGATTTTCGATGCCGGCGGCGCCAATCAGCGGGGTAATGCACAGGTTCCGGACGGCCCGACTTTCGCAAGTCCCCAATGGCGGCAATTATATAAACACGCTCTTAACGAAGGCAAGCGGCTGGGTCTTGAATTAGGGCTTTCAATCCAGAGCGGGTGGAACCTGGGCGGGCCTAATGTCACGCCGGACTTCGCAGCCAAGCAGTTGACCTGGTCCGAAATAACAATAGAAGGGCCGACTCAATATGAGCAAAAATTACCTTTGCCCAAAAACCGCTCGAATTATTATAAAGACATCCGCGTATTCGCTTATCCGACCGGCCCCGAGATCAATCGTAGACCCATTGAAAATTTAGAACTAAAAGCAGGCTATAAGGAACTCGGCATGTCGGCTCCGGATTGCAGATTCCTGCTGAACGACCATCCTGCTTCGGCAGGCGAGCAGGATGTGCTGCTGAGTGATATTGTCGATATTTCAGAAAAGATGGCCCCTAATGGAACGCTCAAATGGGCAGTGCCGGAAGGCAACTGGACGGTGCTGCGTATTGGGTACACGATAACCAACGCTCACGTATCGACCTATAGTGCCGACTGGAAAGGGCATGTAATCGATTATCTCAGCCGGGATGCGTTCGATCGTTACTGGAACGAAGTTGTCGAGCTGCTGCTCGAAGATGCCGGGCCGTTAGCCGGTACGACGTTGAAGCAGCTCGAAACCGATAGCTGGGAATGTGGCGGAATGAACTGGAGTCCGGACTTCGCCGCCGATTTCATAAAATACAGAGGCTATGATCCGATCCCCCACCTGCCGGTCTTTGCCGGAAAGATTGTAGAAAATCGTGACGTCACCAACGCCTTCTTGGCGGATTTCCGCAAAACGCTCGGAGATTGTGTCGCCGACAATCATTATAAAGTCTTCGCCGAATATGCTCATCGGCACAATTTGCAGATTCAGCCCGAATCCGGCGGGCCCCATGCCGGCCCTCTCGATGCCATCAAGAATCTTGGCAGAAGCGATATTGTAATGGGTGAATTCTGGGCGCCTTCGCCCCATCGTCCCAAGCCGGTCAATCGGTTCTTTATAAAGCAATCTTCATCCGTCGCCCATATATATGGCAAAAAATACGTAGGGGCTGAATCTTTCACAACAATAGGCCCCCATTGGAACGATGTGCTATGGAAATCTCAGAAGCCCAGCATGGACCACGAATTCTGCTCCGGATTGAACATGATTTTCTTCCATACGTTCACGTGCTCTCCGAAGGAAATGGGAATCCCGGGCCAGGAGTATTTTGCAGGCACGCATGTCAATCCTCAGGTCACCTGGTGGGAATACTCTGATGCCTTTATTGACTATATAAATCGCTGCCAGTTCCTCGTTCAACAGGGCAAATTTGTCGCTGATGTTTTGTATTATTACGGTGACCATGTACCCAACCTGGCGCAGCTCAAAGAAGCCGATCCGGCAAAAGTCCTGCCCGGCTACGATTACGACGTCACAGATGAAGATATCCTGCTCCAGCTAAAGGTTGAGACCGGCAGGATTCTGGTACCGGGCGGCGTTCGATACCGTTTGCTCGTTCTGCCCGACCATAAAGTGCTTTCGCTGGCGGCATTAGAAAAAGTCAACCAATTGCTCGGCCAGGGAGCAAGCGTACTCGGTCCAAAACCGGAGCGTCTCGTCAGTCTCGTCGGTGGAGCAGAAAGCCAAAAACGATTTAAGAATTTAGCTAATAAGCTCTGGGGCGATGTTTCGGCGACCACCGGCCAAAAACAAATCGGCAAAGGCCGTTTGATTTGGGGCCACACTGCCCGTCAGGTGCTTGTCGAGGACGGCGTCAATCCCGATTTCGAATTTGAAGCTTCAAAAGACAGCGTGTTCGACTATATTCATTATCGGATTGACGAAATGGATGTCTATTTCGTTTCTAACCAGACCGAAAGGATAGAAGACATCCTGTGCCGCTTCAGGATAGCGGGTAAAACACCAGAACTCTGGGACCCGATAACAGGACAGATCCAGAAACAAGTTGCTTTTACCGATTCAGATAAGCAAACCGAGATACCACTGAGATTCGGTCCTTACGGCTCAGTGTTCATAGTATTTACAAATGAATCACCGAAATCATCCGAAACGAACATTGCCAATTACATCGATTATGTGCCCGTAATGACAATCGCCGGCCCCTGGCAGGTAAGGTTCGAGCCTAAGTGGGGTGCGCCGGAAAAGGTGACATTTGACAAGCTGATAAGCTGGACACAGCATCCCGAGCCGGGTATAAAATTCTACTCCGGCAAAGCAATTTATCGCACGATTTTTGTCTTTGAGGAAAAAATAGACCGCCGGAAAGAATATTGGCTCGACCTGGGCAAAGTGGAGGATGTCGGCATTGCCCGGGTCAGACTGAATGGGCAGGATTTAGGCATACTTTGGACCATGCCGTTCAGAGTGGATGTTTCCGACGTTTTGAAATCCGGCCAAAATCTACTTGAAGTGGATGTGATCAATTCATGGCGGAATCGCCTTGTCGGGGATCGTGACCTTCAAGAGAGCAAGAGATATACGAAAACAAATATCACAATCCGTCGAGACTGGAAACTGCTGGAGTCCGGACTGCTCGGACCCGTTACGATAATCAAGAGTCAAACAGGCTCGGAATAACGGCAGAATTACTTTTCAAGTGATTTGAGGATTTCTCCGCCGCCGGCATCCAAAAGTTCTTTAGCGATCTCTTCCGCAAGTCTTTCGGCATCTCTCGCCGGGCCGGCGATTTCTCGACTGATGAAGTTTTTGCCTTCTAAGTCGGAGATAAAGGCGCGGATATGGATGTCAGACGCCGTGATTTCAGCATAAGCACCGACCGGTGCGTGGCAACCGCACCGCATCGTGGTCAGGATTTTTCGCTCAGCAGTAGTTGTCGTTCTGGCGTATTTATCATCTATAGCAGCAATGATTTCGTTTGTCTGGTCGTCATCGGCCCTTGTTTGGATACCCAACGCACCCTGTGCCGGGGCGGGGATAAATACCGCCGGGTTGAAAATTAAAGAGACTTTGTCCGCCAGGCCGAGCCGCTGAAGGCCGGCCCGCGCCAGCAGGATAGCATCGAATTGGTCTGTGTCGAGCTTTCTCAATCGCGTGTGCACATTGCCCCGAATCGGCGTTGGAACAAGGTCGGTCCGCAGATGTTTTAACTGGGCGGCACGCCTAAGGCTGGAAGTGCCTATTTTCGCATCTTTTGGCAACTGATCAATTGAATCGACCGGCCCTTTCGCCACTAAGCAATCCTCGACGAAGTTTCTATCGAAAACCGCTCCGATAGTCAGCCCTTCCCGCTGGGCTGTGGGCAGGTCCTTGAAGCTGTGAACGGCGAAGTCGGCCTCGTGAGCCGTCAGGGCATCTTCTACCTGCGAGGTGAAAAAGCCGGTCTCTTTAAGAGTCCACAGGGCGGTTCGCCTGTCCTTGTCGCCGGTGGTAGTGATTTCCTCGATTCTGATTTTTAGGCCGGGATGAATTTTTTTAAGCGTCGCGATGACATACTCGGTCTGAGCGATGGCCAGCGCCCCGCCGCGAGTTGCTACTGTAAGAGACTTCATGCAAATCTTTCTAAAGGCACCCCAAAATGAATTTGGGGATTAAATATTGCCGATGATTATTTATTCGATTATGTTGCATTTTACTTGGTGCAAAGGTAAATATCAACCGTAAACTAAGTTAAAATCGAACCATCAGACATCGAAGGCCGTATATAAAAGTTCTTGAAAAGAATGTTTTTTATGGCATAATTGACCTTACGAGATTAATCGGTTGATATTAAGGAAACTCGATGTATAAGTACAGACGCACTATAATGTGGCTGGGTCTGTTGCTGATTATCGTATTGACTGTCCTGTCCATTTATGGTGCGTTTATCGGTGCCGAGCGGGCACAGCAGTTTTTTAATCAGCCTCCATTAGTGGTTTACTGGACGGCGCTGGCAGTTCTGCTGATAATCGGGATCGCCGCTTTTCGCCGGCTTATTCACGTGCCCGGATTGCTGCTGATACACGCAGGGTGTGTCCTGATTCTTGCCGGTGGAATGTGGAGCTCTCAGAGCGGACACACTCTTCAGAAAAAGCTCTTCGGAATCGACAAAATCCGCACAGGCCGAATGGCGATCCTGGAGGGCAAAAGTGAAAATCACGTCACACTGGACGGTACCCGCGAGCAGAAAGAACTGCCTTTTTCTCTGAAACTGAAAGACTTCCGAATAGAATATTACCAGCCGGTATATCTGCGAATCCAAAGCCGCCAGGGCCGGCAATGGAAAATACCTGTCGAAGTCGACAAAGAATTCCCGCTGGGCGATAACGCCGGCACTATAAAAATCGTAAAAGCATACGAAAACTTCAAGATTGGAAAGGAAGAAGGCAAGAGCGTCCCCTTCGACGATCCTTCGCCCGGTATGAATCCGGCACTCGAAGTTCAGATTACTGAACCGGGCGGTAAGATGGCCACTCAATATGTATTCGAACGCTTTCCCGGACATAGCCACGGCCAGGACAAATTCCTGCTGAGCTATCACAGAGTCATCAGCGATTACATAAGCGAGCTGCAGATCGTCAAAGACGATAAAGTCGTCGCCGAAAAAGATATCGAGGTCAACCATCCGCTGCACTTCGGCGGCTATCATTTTTATCAGAGTTCGTACGACGACAAAGCCGGGCAGTATACCGTTCTCCAGGTCGTTTCCGATACGGGCCTGTACGTCGTTTATGCCGGCTACTGGATGCTCTGCATAGGTACCATCTGGCATCTCTGGCTGAGACATATCTTTCCAAGGTTAAAAGCAAAAAGTACGTAAATGGAAGTTAAATACACAATTCAGGGTTTACTGGTTTACTTGACAATCGCCGCGTATTTGCTGGCGTTTGTCACAACCATTCTTCGCCGACCCAAAATAGGACATATTATATATCTAATCGGTTTCACTTTTGCCGTTTGTTCATTTGGCTATCGCTGGTATCACGTCCGGCACGTACCGCTGCAGAATCTTTTCGAAGTATTCTTATGCCTCGGCATGATTTATCCGGTCTCGCTGTTTTGCCGGAAAGCCCTGAGAGTGGGAGGATACGCCGCCGATATGCTCATCGGGGCTATCGTGCTTTTTCCCGCCGGCTTTGTATTCAACGCAGAGCCGCAGCAGCTCCCCCCTGCCCTGCAAAGCTGGCTATTTACACCCCATGTTGCCGTCTATATGTTCTCATACATCTTTATGGCTAAGGCCACCTTCCAGGCGATTTGCCAGTTAGCTGGCAGGAATCCCAAACCCGGTGAAAATCTCCTGCCGCCCGAAGAATCCACATATCGCATCATTTGTATAGGTTTTCCTTTGCTTACGCTCGGGCTTATCCTCGGCAGCTACTGGGGCAAGCTCGCATGGGGTGACTACTGGGGCTGGGATCCGAAAGAGCTCTGGTCGCTGGCGTCGTGGCTTGTTTTCCTCGGATATTTTCACTTCCGCTATATGTTCGGCAAAAAGCACCCGCGGATAAACAGTCTCTGGGCTATCGCCGGCATGGTCGCCATTATCATCACGCTGCTCTGGGTTAATCTCTCCAGAATCTTCTCCGGCCTTCACAGTTACGCAACATAATACTTGGCAAAATGACCTTTGAACGATAATATTGGGCTAAACCAATAGAATTTTTCAATCAAAGGAGGTCAAGTTATGTTAAAAGAAAGCAGCATCAAAACACTTCTCGCAGCGTTCATACTAATCGTCGGCTGCATACAAGCGGCTGAAAGTAATGCGATGACCATTGCACAGGATGGCACGGCTAAAGCCGTTATAGTTATTGCCGCCGATGCTACCGAATCGGAGCGGCACGCGGCAGATGAACTCGCCGATTTTCTCCGGCAGATTACCGGCGCTGAATTCGAGATTCAAGCCCCCCCTGCCGCCGGTCAATCCAGGCTACTCATTGGCCCCGGAGCAGCTAAACTGGCAGAGGCGAATTTTTCCACAGATGGTCTTGGCTCCGACGGCATTGTCATCCGTACAGTTGGTGATGATTTAATACTGGCCGGTGGCCGGCCGCGAGGTACGCTCTATGCGGTTTATACCTTTCTCGAAGAGCATGTTGGCTGCCGGTGGTGGTCGTCGAAAGCCAGCACGATTCCAGTCAAGCCGACGCTTGAAATCGGTACACTCAATATTCGCTATGTACCGCCGCTCGAATATCGCGAGAGCTTCTGGTTCGATGCCTTTGACGGCGACTGGGCCGTGCGGAACAAGAGCAACGGCAACAGCGAGCGGTTGGATGACAAAAGAGGTGGTAAACATAAATACGAGGGATTTGTGCACACGTTCTTCCCGCTAATCCCACCGAAAAAATATTTCGAGGATCATCCCGAATGGTTCAGCGAAATCGACGGCAAGCGTGTTCACGAGCGAGCGCAGCTCTGCCTGACAAACGAAGAAATGCGCACTGAACTGATCAAGAATCTCAAAGAGCGTCTGAGGAACAATCCGGCCGCAACGATTGCATCCGTTTCACAGAACGACTGGCACGGAAACTGCAAGTGCAGTAAATGTGCGGCAATAGAAAAAGAAGAAGGCAGCCCGGCGGGATTAATGCTTCGCTTTGTCAATGCCGTGGCTGAAGACATCGAAGAAGAATTTCCGAACGTTGCGATAAGTACTCTGGCGTATCAGTACACGCGCAAACCGCCGAAGATCACCAAGCCGAGGCCCAACGTAATTGTCCGCCTGTGCAGCATCGAATGCTCTTTCAGCAAGCCCCTTGCCGATGAACGGAATAAGAAGTTTCGCGATGATATTGTCGGCTGGTCGAAGATATGCAACAGGCTTTATATATGGGATTATACGACCAACTTTAGGCATTATATTATGCCGCATCCGAATCTTCTCGTGCTGGGACCGAATGTAAAGTTCTTCGTGGACCACAATGTCAAAGGCCTCTTCGAACAGGGTGCATATACATCCAACGGAGCCGAGATGGCCGAGCTGCGAGCATGGGTCCTTGCCAAGCTGCTGTGGGATCCAACGCTGGACGGACGCAAGCTCATTGGCGAATTCATTGAAGGTTATTACGGCCCCGCCGGTCCGGCAATAAAAGATTATCTAAAAATCACACACGACGCCGTCGAAGCCAGCGGCGATCATCTCGGTTGCTTTTCGCAGCACACGGCTAAATTCCTTTCCTTCAAGACGCTCAGCAAAGGCTGGGAAAAATTGAAAGTCGCCGAAAACGCTGTACTGGACAATCCCGACTTACGATTCCGCGTCCAGATCGCCCAGTTACCGATAATGTACACGTTCATAATGCGCTGGAAGGACATGCGCCAGGCATGCCAGGCTGCCAGTGCCGACTGGCCGATGCCGGAATCTATCGAAGTAACATGTGAGCAATTTAAGGAAGTAGCCCAAAAAAACAATGTCACTCGATTGAACGAATGGCGTGAAGGCTTCGGTGTTCTTGAAAAAGCGATAGAACAGGCAAAGAAGTAAACGTCCCATAACGATACGGCCAAATTCACAGCCCTAAATTCAGGCTTGGCGCTTCCGCAGGATCGATGTATATTCACATGAACTTTTGTGACACATCATCTCGAATTTGGCTCTTTGAGACATTACGGGATGAGGTCTTATTTTCAGAAAGGAGAAATGAAATGGCCCGAATGTCTTGGATAATAAGCTTTGTTTTTCTGCTAAGCATTGTTAGCACGGCAATCGCCGAACCGCAGTATGCCCCGGACCGGGAAGCTGATATCCTGCATATCACCATCGATGTGACCCCGGACTTTAAAACCCGGACCGTCGCTGGAACGACAACAATCAAGTTCGCTCCGATTTCCAAGCCTTTGACGGAACTCCGGTTGAATGCGGTTGATCTGGATGTTTCCACCGTTACATCAAGTGCGAAAATTGAAGATTACAGCGTGACGGATGATTATATCACTATAACCTATGAGCCGGCGATCCCGGTAGGAGTCGAGACGACTGTCACGATAATTTACGAGGCCGAGCCGAAGCAGGGGCTGTACTTCCGTACTCCGGAGATGGGCTATCCGGAGCAGGATGCACACCTTTTCACCCAGGGCGAATCCCATATAGCTCCACACTGGTATCCCAACTACGATTATCCCAATGAGCGTTCGAGTTCTGAGGTAATTTGCCGTGTGCCGGAGGAAATGACGGTCATATCGAACGGCAGGCTTGTTTCCGAAGAGGTAGACTCTGACAGTGGGCTAAAGACCGTGACATGGCTCCAAGAAAAACCTCATGTTAACTACCTGGTCGCACTGGTGGCGGGCAAATTAAAGAAGATAGAGTCAAAGTACAAAGATATTCCGATAGCTTTTTATACACCGGCGTCGCTGATAGAGTATGCTCACAACTCATTCAAAGACACGGCAGACATGCTGGAGTATTATGAGAAAGAGATCGGCGTGCCCTATCCGTGGGACAAGTATGACCAGGCTGTAGTCATGGACTTCGTCGCAGGCGGGATGGAGAACACAACACTGACCATATTGACCGAAGGTACACTTCATACGGATGAGACGGAGAACATCCGTTCGAGTCAGAGCCTTGTGGCCCATGAGCTGGTCCACCAGTGGTTCGGGGACTACGTGACGTGCAAAGACTGGAGTCATACGTGGCTGAACGAAGGTTTTGCGACATACTACGAGGATTTATACGACGGCTACAAAAACGGCAGAAACAGTATGTTGGCAGGCCTATACAGCACTGCGTCATATCTTCTTCGCGACCGTCCCGAACACAAACCGATTGTATATCGCTCGTACAAACGTGCCGGTGAGCAATTCGACTATCGCTCCTACCAGAAGGCAGGTTGGGTGCTGCACATGCTCCGAACCGAACTCGGCAAGGAAATGTTTCGCAAATGCGTCAAAACATATCTCGAACGGCATGCTTTGAGCAGCGTGGTCACCGAGGACTTTCGCTCAGTTATCGAAGAATTGACGGGCCGGTCATATGATAGGTTCTTCGACCAGTGGATTTATCACGGGCGACATCCCGATTTGAAAGTCAGCTACAACTGGTCGGAAAAAGACAAGCTTGCAAAAGTCTCGATTGAGCAAACACATGAGGTCACCGAGAAAGTGATGCTGTTTCATTTCCGGACGAAAGTTCGTTTTATGATTGCCGATGAGCCTATCGAACACGAGATCATTGTTGACGACAAGCAGCACGATTTTTACTTCCGCCTTCCCGACGAGCCGAACGTCGTTCGATTTGATCCCGATTACGGCCTGCTGGCCAATATAAAGTTTGAAAAGCCCACTGCGATGTACTACGAACAGTTGGAGAATCATGACGATGTGATCGGGCAATTGAGGGCTATCGACGCGCTTAAGAAAAAGAAGGACAAGAAGACCGTCGAAAAGCTCAAAGATGTTCTTAACGACGACCCGTTTTACGCCGTACGCAGAAATGCATCTTCGGCGTTGCGCGAGATTCACACCAATGAGGCATTCGAGGCGCTCGCCGACTCGCTGGTCCAGGCCGATGCGCGGGTGCGGCAGCAGGTCGTCAGCAATATCAGCAACTTTTACAGGTCTGAAACTCTGACGCTTCTAAAAAGAACTTTAAGAAACGAAAAGAATCCGGCGATTCTGGTGGTGGCGATTCGCAACCTTGGTCTCTACCATCACAAGAGCACGCGCCGCCTGCTTTTGAAGTACCTCAAATCCGTGTCCTTCCGCAACGGACTGGCAACCGCCGCGGTTGAGGCAATTCGTATGCAGGATGAGCCATTCTTCATTGTGCCTCTCCAGAGAGTCCTTGATGAGCGTGAGATGGACTTTCGTTCATGGTCCTTCACCCGGGGTCTCAGCACATTAGCGCATATCTCCCGTAACGAAGACGATAAAACAAAGGTGCGCAATTTTATAGCCGGCTATGTCAATCATCCTAAAAACAGGATTCAGGCCGGGGCGATTGGGGCATTGGGAACCCTCGGCGATCCCAAAGCCATCCCCATCGTCGAGACGTTTTCAAACGATGAGCCGGACGACAGTATCGAGCGAGCCGCCGAGAGAGCCCTCAAACAATTACGAGAACACAAACAGCTCGTTCCGGACGAAATCGTCCGCCTGCGCGAAACGGTCGACGAATTCAGGAAAGAAACTGATAAAATCAAAAATGACCTGGACGATATCAAAAAGAGGCTTGACGCGAAGGAAAAGCCCGCCGAGAAGAAGAACAAAGACGCTCCTGTGGATAAGTCCGAGGAGGAATAGTTACAATAAGGTTTGCCTTGTCGTGCTATGTAGTGGATAATACGGACAAAATTAATTAGGTAAAAGGAGACAATGATGCTCAAATTAAAGCTTACTACAGTATTAACCATGATCATTCTCCTTGCCGGTTGTCAAAGCCAAAACAGTCTGGAAGCACGAAACAAACCTGATTCAACGTCTGCATCTATAAAAGTTGGAAGCACCAGTGACGAGGAGGAATTAATTCGCCTGCAACGTGAGTGGTTGAGTCTCGAAACCAAGCAGGCCGCCGTTGGCCACTTCATGGCTGATGGGTACTCGCTCGTGACTTCAGACGGAACGGTTATAACCAAAGCCCAAATGATCAACTTTGTACAATCCGACGACTTTCCCTTTACGTCCATGACGCCCGAGAACCTCAAGGTTCAGGTCTATGGTGAAGTGGCCGTGGTCAAGGGCCTTATCAAATGGTCAAACAAAAACAACAAGAACGGCCAATTCCTTTTTACGGACACTTGGTTAAAACGCGATGGTCGCTGGCAGTGCATCGCCACACATGAGTCCGGAGCAAAGGAGACCACGGTCGGTAGTTATGAACTCAGTCCTGAGATGAAGAAGTTGGCGGCGTTTGACGGAGAGTGGAGATATGAAGGGGAGCAGGTCGATCCTCCAGTATCAGATATTCATGCAGGAGGAGCCGGGAAGTTCTCCGGTACTATCACAACACGCGCCATTCTTGGGGGGCAGTTTATGGAGGAGAAATACGAAGAAAAGAATCCGGGAGGCACAAGCTCTTTTATTTCGATCATTGGTTACGATGTAAAAACAGAAAAGTACATTAAAAACTACTACTTCGATGACGGAAGCAGGGAAACTGCAGTTCTTACTGCCTCAGCCGATGGAAAAACGTGGACGATAAATTCGAAAACGACTACAAGCAGTGGAAACAACGTACTATTCCATAGTGCGATAGAATTCACGGCAGACAGTACCCGCTATACAGGTACAACACAGGGTTCTTCAGACAATGGTAAGACATGGAAGCACTGGTATAGGTTCGTGGCGAACAAGAACAGTAATTAATAGCAGAGACTACGTTGAAATCTGAGAAAGTGGTTGAATTTTCTGACAGACACAAAACTAACCGAGTGTTTAGACAGGATTATGCTTAACTCGGATCAAATGTATTTGTCTCAAGGCATACAGATTAAAAATGGAAGCCCAAAAAGACACTTAATGCCGATTATTTGCTAATTGTCTTCGCGTAACCTCACAAGGTTATTTGGGGCAACAGCCATTAACTTTTACCATGTAACGACTTATAACGTACATTTCCAAAACGGCTAAAAATTTTGAAAAAATTAATTTTGTGCGCACATTTCGAGGTATTATTTACACTATAATAACAGAAGTTGATATCAGCTTGTTCTTTGAATGGTGAATTGTTGTGGATTTGAATTCAGAAACACAATTAGTTGAAGCCGCCCAAAATGGCCATTTGGAAAGCTTCGGTGCTCTCTACGAACGTTATCACAGCCCGATGGTGGCATTGGCTTATTCGATGCTGGCCGACAGGCACCTCGCCGAGGATGCGGCACAGGAAGTCTTTGCCATCGCCTGCCGCGATATAGAGAGTTTGAAAAGTAAAGAGAGATTTGCCGCATGGTTGGCGGGTATTTGCCGGAATGTTTCCAGGCAGATGCTCAGAGCCAACAGAATCAAGCCGGCTGCTTTGAGCGACGAACACACCGCCCATAGCGAAAAAGACTGCGAAGATCGTCAGGACACTATTCGTCGGGCGGTCTGGAACCTTCGAGAAGCAGAAAGAGAGTTGATTGTTCTGCGTTACTTCGACGGATTCTCGCAGGCACGGATTTCGGAAGTTCTGGGTCTGTCGCCTCAGGCCGTTAACGGCCGGCTGGTTCGGGCAAAACGTAAGATTGCAAAGTATTTGAAAAGAAACGGTTTTACGGGAGAAGATTATGGAACGTCCTGAAAATAACAAATGGCTCGATGAAGCCCTGACCGAGACAATCGGCTCGGAAAAGCCACGGACGGACTTCGAACAGTGGAAGCAGCAGCACCCGGACGCCGTAAAAACGTTAACATCGCGGGCAGCAAAAGAAGCTCCGGCTTCACCGCCTCGCTTGAAGACAAGGAGAAAAATCATGACAAGCACAATCACAAAATTAGCCGCAGCGGCGGTGATAGCCATAGCAGCAGTAACAGGAATTTACCAACTAAAAGACAGCAAAACAGTCGAACCAACTGAAATCGTCAATGAAATGGCCGGACCCAAGACTTTCATACTGGCTGACGGTTCTAAAGTCACCATGGAAAAATGCGCAAAGATTAAAGTAGACTACAACAGCGAGACAAGGGGCTTCGAGCATATCGCCGGCATAGTCGATGTCTCCGTAGTAAAGGGACTCGGTGAATTTATCGTCGCCACTCCTTACGGCGACGTGAAGGCGTTGGGCACTGAATTCACGCTGGACATGGTGGACGGAGTCACCGCTGACACCAAGGAGCACATACAGCTTCTTGCGGTAGAAGTGACCGAAGGCTCCGTCGAAGTTAGTAACGAAAAAGGCGCCAGCATCCTCAAGGAGCAGCAGAAGCTCGTCGTTGAAAAAGACCGCGCCCCGTATAACATCTCACAAGACGATAATGTTCCGACCAGACTCAAAGAACGCATGACCGCCCTGATCGATGCAATCAAAGCAAGCGATGCCGAAGCCTACTCGTCCAATTATAACTTCAATTACATTCACAAACTGATCAAAGGCGAGGTCGAATATGATTCGAACCTCTTCGGCGGCTCCGAAGAAGATTCCAAACGACTTCAGGAAAACCTTGCAACTATCGAAAGCGTAGAAGCTTTAAAAGAGATGTTTGTTCAGAGCTTAAACCTTAAAGGACCAACCAATGTTTACCTGCGGGACATCGAGGTCTCCGAAGACGGTCAGCATGCTACAGCCAAGCTTATCATGGGTGAGAATACAGGGAGGATGACAAGCACATCTCCCCAGTGGCACTACTTCGACAACGACTGGTGGCAAATAGACGACTAACAACACCAAGGAAAGTGGTTTTTAAAGCCGGATCAGTGCGATCCGGCTTTTTTATTGCGCTTACCTATATGAAAATGCAACCTTTTCGGTGCCTGTGCATTATAATAGGTGAAGATTGAATCCGGAGCAATCGAATGGCTGATAACATGTTAGAGTGCCAATTGGAATCCAATAGCGAAGTTTTAGACGAAGACCATATGCTGGTCTATGCAGCCCGGCAGGACACTGAAGCTGCAGGAAGGCTCTTTGACAAATATTACAGTGAGATTCTCGGCTATATTTACCATTGTACCCTTGATGGCACAGTTACTGAGGATTTGACGTCGAATGTGTTTCTTGCCGTCTTCCGACATCTTGGGCGCTACCGATGGCGGCAGGTCCCCTTCCGGGCCTGGCTATATCGCATAGCCACAAATGAAGTGCGGATGCACTGGCGGCGGCAAAAACGCATCAAATTCATTAGTCTTCAGCCGGATGATGATGAATATGTCGCTGGATCGACAGCCGCCGACAGCATAGAGACAGCAGAGGAGTATCGCTTCCTGCACAAGGCCTTGCTGGAATTGCGAATTAAGTACCGAACGGTGATTATCCTGCGATACTTCGAAGACAAGAAGATTGTCGAGATATGTGATATCACCGGAAGAAAAGAAGGCACAGTTAAATCCCAGTTGCACCGCGGGCTGGCCCGGCTGCAGGATATCCTGGTGCAATGGAGCGTGTTGCCTGAATAGTTGGGAATAGAAACATGAGCAAAAATATTAAGAATATAGACAGATACCTCAAGGGCGTTGTCCCGCCGGAACATGAATCGCATCAACACCGGCAACAACTGCGCCGAGAGGTTCTCAACGAAATCGAAAGGAGAAAGACTATGTTTGTTAGAAAAAGAGCGTGGAAAGTAGCTGCGGTGCTTGCCATTTTAATAGGCGTCGGAGCCATATCTGTTGTGGGCGTGAATATTGGAAGGTACTATTACTACATGGGCCGCGACAATGATGGTGCTCCCATCTTCCGTAGCGAGGATTTCACGGTCACAGCTACACTTGACGACGACGAAGTAACTGATGTGGAGCAGGCTCGAAGGTACCTCGAGGAGATGAAAATCCTGAGTGAGCAGGGCAAGAAGGAGTTACTGAAGGTCGAAGAAACGATGACGGACGGCACCCTCGAGATGAGAGTGCATGTGTACAGATATGAACTCTCAGACGGCCGAATAATCGACCAGCGGGAAGGTGGTCCCGAAGGTGCATACGCTCTAAGCGGCAAGGGACTTTGGGAAGAGTGGTGTCAACTTAAAAAAGCAGGCCATGGAGAAGACCTCGGCACTTATGAGGAAACAGTGGAGGGCCGTGTATTCTCCTTCAAACGAGAAAAGTACTTCCTAAGCGACGGAACTGAAGTCATCTGGTCCGTCGGCTGGCCAAAATAGGTCCAGTAGTCTCGAAATTTAATCGTATCCCAAAAAAGGCTGAGTCTGTCTGGCTCGGCTTTTTTTATGTGCTTTGAGAAATAAAACACGGTAGAAATTAATAATTTTATTTAGATTAAATAAGATGGTTTAATCGTTGTATATACGACGATCGGTCGTTTAGAGATTAGTAATGAGGCTTTTTAGATGATAGAAGACAAGATTCTTCTATGGAAGTTCAAGCATGGCAGCAGTGAGGCACTGAGCCGTATTTACGAGAAGTACAAGAGCGATTTATTTTCATTGGCGAATTCTCTTTTACATGACCTAAATGCGGCAGAAGACGTTGTGCACGATGTTTTCGTCTCTTTCGTAAAATCTGCCGACGAATTCCAGCTAACCGGAAGCCTCAAAGGATACTTACTGACGTGCGTTGCTAATCTTTCGCGTGACAGAGTTCGTGCAAGGAAAAGAGCGCCCATTGGAATGAACAAAACTGATATGGCAATAACCGACTATAAGATACCAAGTCAAGCTTTAATATCAGCAGAAGAGTTGCACCGCCTGAGAGAGGCGATAGCGAAAATTCCTTATGAGCAACGAGAAGTGGTTATCCTACACCTGCAAGGCAGAAGAACTTTCAGGCAAATCGCTGAATCACAGGGTATTACAGTCGGTACAGTCCAGAGCCGGTATCGATATGGATTAGAAAAGTTGAGATCTCTTCTAAATGGTGAGGTAGAGAAATGAAACCTATAGATTGGTTTGAAAAACTAATAAGAGATGTACACATTCTGGAAATAAATACCAGTGCCGAAATGGATAAGCGAATTTTGCACGATACCCTGAAAGTACAACAAGAAATAGAACAAACAAAATTGGCTTCAACTCAGCCAGATATTTGGAGAAAAATCATGAAAAGTTCAATCACAAAATTAGCCGTCGCTGTGATCATCGTGATCATTGGTCTGGGGATACTTACGTTCATCGGCACCGGCAGCAAATCCGGCTTGGTGTGGGCCGAAGTCGCCCGAAATGTGGAAGCGAGTCCGGGCGTCATCTTCCGAGCAAGAGGGACCGGTTCGCGAGATCCGAATGACGACTGGCCCAATGGCTATAAGATCACATGGCGTTCTGCGGCGATTACGCGCACGGACAACTATCGAGGCGGTCAGATATATCGTACGATCTACCTGAATTACGATGCGAAGACCGTGATATGGGTGGCCCACGATGCCGAAAAGTATAACAAGGAGGCAATGAGCGATGAGCAGGTCCAGAGAGCGCAGGCGGACAAGGAACGCTGGACAGACCCCAGGAGCCTGCTCAAGCTGTGCCTAAGTCTCGAACACCATGAATTGAGCCCAAAGACAATCAACGGCGTGCTCTGCGAGGGCATCGAAGCGACGATTCCGGGTGGCATCACAGGCCGAATGTGGATCGCCGTGGAGACCGGCTACCCCGTCCTCGTGGAAATCGAGGGCGTTGACGGGAGTACGGGTACGATGGACCAGTTCCAGTGGAACGTGGACCTGTCAGCCGGCGATATCGAGCCCGAAATCCCCGCCAGCTACGAATCGCTCGGCCTGGAAGGAGAGATGAAGACTCTGAGCGAACAAGGCAAGAAGGAATTACTCAAGGTCGAACAAACGATAGTGGACGGTACCGGTAGAATGAGAGTTCACGTGTACAGATATAAACTTTCGGACGGCCAAATAAAGGACATGCGGGAAGCTGCTGAGTATACAGTTAACAACATGGCACAACGGAAAGAATTCAGCGCACAGTTGGGTGAATTCCGCCGACTTAAGAAAGCAGGACCGGGAGAGGACCTCGGCACATATGAGGAAACAGTGGAAGGCCGCGTCTTCTCTTTCAAACGAGAAAAGTACTTCCTTAGCGACGGAACCGAAGTCATCTGGTCCGTTGGTTTGCCCAAAGACGGCCAGTAGTCTCAATTTGAATCCCCTTTAGAGCACAAAGGCCGGGCCTTATGGGCTTGGCCTTTTTCTTTGTTTGCCCCCGGTGACAATTTCAGATTTATTCGAAAAACCACATTTTTTTATACCCAAAATCCCCGCTCGGTTGTGTTATAAGTAGTGTTAATCCTAAGCTTGGGAAAGTAACTGACTGATGCTGGAAGATAAAGTGCTGATATGGAAGTTCAAGTGCGGCAGCAGTGATGCTCTTTGTCGTATCTATGAAAAGTACAGAAAGAACCTGCTGAAATTGGCGGCGATTCTTTCAAATAATGCCTGTGACGCCGAAGATATAGTGCACGATGTCTTTGTCTCATTTGCACAATCGACTGAGACGTTCAAGCTCAGCGGTAACCTTAAAAGCTTCCTTCTGACCTGCGTTGCGAATCGCGCCCGAAATAAAAACCGGGCAAACCAGCGCCGGCAAACAAATGGGCTTGATGAAGCGGAATCCGTCGTCTCACAGTCGAAGAGTCCCGAGCAGTGGATGATACAGAGCGAAGAATTTAAACGATGGAGCGATATAATGGCACAGCTTCCATACGAGCAGCGAGAGGCCGTGATCCTACACCTTCGGGCCGACATGAAGTTCAGGCAAATCGCTCAATTGCAGAGTGTGTCAGTCAATACAGTCAAAGGTCGATATCGATATGGACTGGACAAGCTGCGGTCAATCTTAAATGGTGAGGTGGAAAAGTGAGATCGGCAGAGGATATAGAAAAAATCGTTAAGAATCTGGATTTGGATATTGATACCAATGCCCAAACGGATCAGGCAGTTCTTAGCGAACTACTTGATGCACAGACCAAATCAATAAAACAACAGTCGGCATATGCTATGCCGAACATAAGGAGATTCATCATGAAAAGTCCAATTACAAAATTAGCCGCAGCAGCAGTAATAATTGCTGCGGTGCTTATCGGGGTAAGTCAGTTCGGCGGCTCAGCCACTGGTGTCGCCTGGGGAGAAGTGATCGCAAGACTGGAGGCCAGCCGAGGATTCATCTGTCGGCGGATCATGACCCGTTCTGATCGGCCGGGCGAGGAGGACTATCGTATGATTTATAGCTGCCCGACACATACTCGAACGGACCAGTACGAGGCAGGTCGGATCACCTGGTCGCGTTATTGCGATTACAACACAAGGACCATGGTGCGGATCGATCACGACAACAAGCGATACTTCTGTCATCCGCTGAGCGAACAAGAAACGCAGGAGCACCAGGACGAGATAAGTCCCAAGGTGTGGGCTCAGAAGTTTCTATCCGGTGAGTGCCGAAAGCTGGGACAGAAAATGATCGATGGGATCCTGTGTGAAGGCCTCGAAACCACAGACCAAACCGTTATCGGCGAATCCGATCCTCCAGTTGACAGCCCGATGCTGCAACTATGGGTCAGTGTGGAAACGGGCTATCCCGTTCTACTTGAGGGCAACGCTGTCCGTGCAGCCGATGGCGTACGAATCGAGGCAGTGCTGGACCAGCTCCAATGGGACGTAGAACTGGATCCGAGCGAATTCGAGCCCAAGATTCCACCGGACTACGAACAAATGTAGCAAAAAAGATAAAATAGAAACAAAACTAAAAGGCTGAGCCGGAATAGCTCGGCCTTTTTTATTTACCTTTGTTAGTGAAAATCCTGCTTTTGGACATATAAGGTTATAAGTAGCAAAAAAATCGGTTTAATTTATACTAAAATAGCCTGCGTAATCGTGATATTAGTGATTGAACGATCGTTCCTGAAGCTAAACAAGAGAGCTCGCAGATGATAGAAGACGAACTGCTCAAATGGAGATTCAAGCGAGGCAGCAAAGAAGCCCTGCGGTGTATCTACGAGAAGTATCTTAATCATCTGCTGACGCTGGCCATGGCTCTCTTGAACGATGCCAGCCGGGCAGAAGATGTTGTTCACGATGTCTTTGTGTCTTTTGCAGGATCCGCGAAGGACTTTAAGCTCGGTGGAAATCTGAAAAGCTATTTGACAACCTGTGTGATGAATCGTGCCCGGGACCAAATCCGGGCGAACCGGCGAGGCCCGATACAACTGGATGCAGCGGAATCCGTAAGCTCGAAATTGAACGGGCCGGACCATGCGATTATAGCCACTGAAGAATCGCAGCGATTGAATCGCGGGATAGCACAGCTCCCCACCGAGCAACGTGAGGCGGTTATTCTACACCTAAAAGGCGAGATGACATTCAACCAAATCGCGAAGCTGCAAGGCGTTTCAATCAATACGATTCAGGGTCGGTACAGGTACGGGCTAAATAAACTGCGGTCAGTTTTGAACGGCGAGGTGATAAAATGATATCCAAAGAGAACTTAGAAGAAGCAATCAAGAAGAATTTGAGTTTTACTGCCGGCACCGAATTACATGACCGAATGCTGAACGACGTTCTGAATGCACAGGAAAAATCGAAGACAACAACATCGGCCGCAACAGGGCCGAGAATAGGGAGAATAATCATGAAAAGTTCAATAACAAAATTAGCAGCGGCAGCAGTGATTATCATCGCAATCGTGCTTGCAACAAACTTTATGAATACATCGATGCCCACAGTTTCCGCCCAGGAGGTGCTTGCCCAGGCAACTAAGGCCGTAGCAAATCTGCGCTCGGTTTATATCAAAGCACAAATCCGGACAATTCCACACGACAACTTCGAATTGATCAGGCTTGATTATGATTTTGTGCCGAATGAAATGTGGAAAGAATTCGACGGCACGCCCCAGGGAAAATGGCGAATTGAAAAACCTGGACGGGTTGTGGTTATGGATGGGCAGTCCTCGCTGCTGCTGATCCGCCCGAATCACGCCGCCAAAGGCACAATAACCACCGGATTCGTCGGATGGCTAAAACCTCTTTTTGATGTGGACAAAGTTCTCGACAGCGAAATCAGGCGGGCCCAGGAGCAAGGCTCTGAACTGCTACTTACCCATCAACAAGGCCTCGATGGAAAAGACAAGCTGCTCGTCAGCGTAGAGGCCCTGGCCCAGGGCGACTTTACCAACGACTGGCTCAGGAACAAATCTATCTCTGCTTCCGACAACCTGAGAATTTACACTTTCGATGCAGAAACCAAATTGCTGGAAACGTTGGAGGTTTATGTACATACGGCCGGAGAGGACGTATTGGTGCTTCAAATAACCGACATCGAATACAACCTCGATATTGACCCGGAATTGTTCAGTCTGGAACTTCCCGAAGATGTCATCTGGTACGGACAGCCGAAAGAATTGGCGGACAATGAGAAATACGAGCAAATGGGCCCCAAAGAAACGACACAGGCTTTCTTTGAAGCTTGTGCAGATGAAAATTGGGATGAATTCCTCAAGTTTTGGTCTGCGTCAGCAGTAGACCAGCAAATCAAGGATTACCTCGGCGGAATAGAGATTATCAGTATCGGAGAACCTTTCAAATCCGGACGCTATGCAGGCTGGTTCGTACCGTACGAAATCAGGTTCAAGAACGGCCACACCAAGAAAATGAATCTGGCGGTGCGAAACGATAATCCTGCAAATCGATATGTCGTCGACGGCGGAATTTAGAAAAGCAACACATTTATCCGACAAAGAGTACGCTGACAAAGGCCGGGCTGTTTAGCCCGGTCTTTTATGCGCTTTTTGCAGTTAAAACATAAACTTACAGGCCAGTCGCCATCAAAAAATGAAAAAAAGATTATTATTTGTACCCAAATAAGCCGCTCAATCGTTGATATATATGGATGATCGTCAGATTAAAATAATGAGGCAGACCTTAAACGCTAGAAAACGAGTTACTTGCCTGGAAATGTCGGCACTGCAACAGAGATAAAATGTGCAGGATTTAAAAAAACACAAAAGTTCATTCGTTGACTTAAATAAAAGAATCCTAAGCAACCTGACTTTGGTGGAAGATGCAGTGCATAATGTTTTTTGTTTTTGCCCGGTCTGTTACACAGCTCCAAGCTCATAGGAAGTAAAAAAGGAACAATTATGAAAAGTCCAATCACAACATTAGCCGCATCGACATTGATAATCGCTGCGGTTTTCATAATAGTTTATCAATTCAACGACTCATTTAATGCCACAATTCTCCCAACCAGAGATTCTCCCGGAAATGTCCGCAGCCATAAAACATTGACATGGAAAATCTGCATTCCGGATAAGGCGACGATTATCCGGGGTATGGCCTTTGAACCTTATTACGTCAGACTGTCATTGCCGGATGGAAAGATTTGGCATTTAGACCGTCATGAGAAAAAAATTGTTCTGATGAATCCTTCGAAAAAAACAGCTAAGATAACGTCCATCGAAGACCAGCCTCCGGACTTATACGATACATTGAGCGTCTTTAAGAATATTTCCCAGCTTCCTGCTGAGCATATCGGATCCCGCAAGATAGATGAAATTCAGGCAATAGGTTTTCGTGAGTTTATCGGTCACGACCAGGCGGTTTTCTGGATTAATCCTCAAACCCGACTGCCCATTCGCATCGAATTTTTAGGAACAAATAAATGGAACCTGACAAAACCCGTGTTCATCTGGAGCGATATAGTCTTCGATGTTGAACTGGATAGTTCCCTGTTCAGTTATGACATCAAGCAATACAAGGTGGAAGAATTCAATTCTGCCAGGGAATGGCAAAGTTATTTGTCTATTTCTTATGTCCAGACAAATGTAACCTTGTAAGCTTAAACTGTCTCAGCAACAATTTAAGGCCGGACTTTTCAGTCCGGCCTTTCGTATGCGCTTTTTTACATAAAAAAGAATACAAAAGATGACCTTTACTTATATAAAAGTATGCCGCTTATTCGTTAATATATATAGACGATCTTCAGTTACATAGCCATTAAGGCAGGCCTTAAATGCTGGAAGACAAGCTGCTTGTTTTGAAATGCAAACACGGCAACAAAGAAGCGATGTGCCGGCTCTACGATAAGTACAAAGATTATTTGCTGACTTTGGCAAAAGGGCTTCTGGGTGAGCAGGCAACGGCCGAGGATGTTGTGCATGATGTTTTTGTTTCCTTTGCCCGGTCGGCCGGACGGTTCCAGCTCAAAGGAAGTTTGAGAGCTTATTTAGCAACATGCGTGAGCAATCTTGCACGAGACAAAATACGCGCAAGGACACGGCACGCTCAAGTGCTGGATGCAATGAATCCGGTCACCCTATGCTCAGATAATCCGGCTCAAAGCGTAATAGAATCAGAGGAAATAACACAACTAAGACAGGCGTTGAGTCAAATTCCATACGAGCAGCGGGAAACAGTAATGCTGCATCTAAAAGCCGGCATGAAATTCCGAGAAATCGCAAGGCTGCAAAGCACATCAATAAGCACGGTTCATGGCCGATATCGTTACGGACTGGACAAACTACGGGCGCTATTGAATAGCGAGGTGGAATAATGAGACCAGCAGAGAATATAGAGAGATTAATTAAAAATTTATCAGATAAGACCGGTGCAAAGATGGACGAGCGAGTGCGGGAAAACATGCTGCAAGCACTGGCCGAATCCGAAAAAACATCAGCTATAACACAGCCGAATATAAGGAGAATAATCGTGAAAAGTCCAATCACAAAATTAGCCGCCGCGGCAGTAATAATTGTTGTGGTGATTATAGGTGTGGATAGATTCAGCACTAACGGATCGGCCCTTGTTTGGGGGAATGTTACGGCCCGTGCCGCAAAGGTTGATTTCGTCCATTTCTACGAATTGAGATGCGACCAGAACGGTCTGGTAGCCATTTGCGAAGGATGGCATGCGCATGGCAAGACAATGAGACTCAATACTTTTGGGAACACGTCCTATGATAATGGGCAGATGGAACAGGGATTCGATAGGCACAAGGTCCGAACCGGCAGGAGACGCTCTGATTTGGCCGATGGCCGAACCTTTTTTGAAGTGATGAGCAAAGATCTGCTATCCACCGACAATGATCAGTTCAGCCAGCAGAAACCTATTAATATTGGCGGCGACTTTTTAGTTTACAGATTTGAACCGTCAGAGCAGCAACAAAATTGGCTAAAAGGTACTTCCGTCACGGTGGGAAGAAATTCCCTGTTGCCCATTCAGATAAAAACCTACTACGATGCTTTCTATGGAAAAGGTTATGAGTTGGTAATTTTCGATTATGAAGAAGCGCAGAAACCTGTGGACTTCTTTGAGCCACCAACTATCAGTAAGGCTCCACATGGCAAGAGCCAAATCGTACTCGACGGCGAAGAGATAAGAATGGAAATTAAGGATTCACCGGGCATAAAAGAGGCAATAGTAAGTCTTCATGATAAATATGATGGACCTTCTGATCAGTTCCCGTTGGACTATATTCGTAGTGACCGTCATGGGCCTGAGTTTTGTAGAGGAGTGTCTGAAAAAGCGCGCAAAAAGTATGAAGAGAAAGGCGGGCCGATATTCAGGCTGCAAGTGTCCTTTGTAACGGATGAAGGGTACGAAAGCACAACCAATGATATAATCACAGTTTGGTTAAACGAAGGAACAAAATGTGGCCTGGGCGCCGACAACTGGCCTGACGACAAATACCGCAATATTGTTTTTACACCTGTACTCAGACCCACTGACGAAAAGAAAACATTCATAGTTGAAATAAGCTGCTGGTTAAGAACAAAAGAATGATTGAAAAATTCATACATCCAAATTTGTAGATTTCAGGCCGGATCATCACAGATTCGGCCTTTTTCATGCTCTTTTCGCAAGTCCCCCCGTTATCAAGGTTTTCTGGGTGGAAATCAGAAAAAATTAATTTTAATTTGAGCAAAAGGCCCGCTTGAGTTGTTATATGGGTGATGGTCGATCGATCCAATACTTCAAAGAGGTGCTGATCAGTGCTCGAAGACAAGTTGTTAGTGTGGAAATTCAGGCATGGTAGTAAAGACGCTTTCTGCCGAATCTATGAAAAGTACAGAGATGATTTGTTAAGATTGGCGATTTCTTTGCTGAACGAAGCAGATGTGGCCGAGGACATTGTGCATGACACCTTTACCTCATTCATACAGAACGGCAAACAGTTCCAGCTCACGGGAAGCCTTAAGAGCTATCTGGCGACATGTATCGCCAACAGGGCACGAAATAAGAATCGAACGTACCAGCGGCAACATAATCCCGATCTGGATGCAACCAAGCAAGTGGCATCAATCTCCGACAGGCCCGAGAAGTGGATCATAATTACCGACGAATTCAGGCAATTGAGCAATGCACTGGCAAAGCTGCCGTACGACCAGCGGGAAACAGTACTTCTGCGTGCGCAGAGCGAGATGAAGTTTATGCAAATCGCCAAATTGCAGAACGTTCCGGTCAAGACGGTACAGAGTCGATATCGAATTGGGCTGGATAAACTGCGGTCTCTACTAAACAGCAAGGTGACAAAATGAATTCACAAGAAAATACAGAAAAGCTAATAAAAAACGCGGTGCTACATTCGAATCCCGATGTGAACCAAGCCGTTCTCAAGGAACTCCTGCAGCAATTCAACAGCACACCAGAGCAAAAACCAGTCGATACACAGCCGAACATAAGGAGAACAATTATGAAAAATCCAATCATAAAATTAGCCGCTGCAGCGGCGATAATTATAGCAGTAACGCTGTCAATGCACCTCTGGAATAAGTCAACGCCTTCAGCATACGCTTTCGAGCAAACAGTCGAAGCTATGCAAGGCAAGCTGCCGTTTCATATACAGACATATTGGGGATCATCGGACTGGTGTAAGGACGAATACTGGGCCGAGTTTGACGAAAACGGACAAGTGCTTCGTTTTCGTCAGGCAGAATGGAATGGGCGAGAAGAAGAGGACGGGCCACATCAGGTGACTGTTTGGGAAGATAATATTCGAAACAGATACTATCCAGAGAACGGTATTCAACTAATAACCAGCATCCACAATACCGAGGGTAATCTTGAGGAATTCGATCCAGGTCTTGCCGTGCAAGAGGTCTATGAGCAGGTAGCCAACGGTGAGGCAATTATTGAAATACAGGAACCTTCAGTGGATGAAGAGCTAATCACTATAACCGTCACGAACATTGATGGTCTTTCCCGAAGCATTTTAATCATCGATTCTGATACAGATTTCGTTGTTCGAGCTGATCGATACGAGCTGACTGATGAGCAACAATGGGAATACTTAGATGGAATTGAGGTGCTGGAATATAATCAACCATTTGATCCGAATGCATTCAGCTTGTATATCCCTGAGGACACAATCACCTTGGATCAGGTCTCACAGGAAGTCGGTATGGCCCAGGGCGATATGAGCGATGAGGATGTCGCCTCTCAGATCGTTCGCAAGGCCCTGGAAGCCTGGTCTGCAGGTGATTATGCTCAGGCAGGCAATCTATTCGGCGGCGCTTCAGCCGAGTCTCTGACAAAACTTTACCCCCACTTACGACCGATAAGCATCATTTCAATCGGTCAACCTGTGCCGGTTGAATACCGAAAACCCTGGTTTATGGTTCCATGCAAATACGAAGTGATACGTTACAGCGAGAATAATGTACGCTCCCGCAAGATAGAGACTATTGAGCAGACATTGAGTGCCTTAGCAGTCGACGGCCAACCGGGACGTTGGTATGTAAGCATTGAACCAACTCCATAAAAAGCATTTCAAATCACAAGTTTCCGAGTCTCTTGTGTATAATGTTTCAGACAAAGGCCGGGCCTGACTGGCTCGGCCTTTCGTACAGGCACAAATGATTCGATCCAGATCATTAACGCCGGATCGTCAATATTCCCCGAATCGTCTTAAATAACTTGTTCTTTCATGCCCCCGGCAACCTTTTTATGAAAAATTTTAAAAACCATATATAAAAATCCCCATTTTGGTGTGTAATAGAGTAATGGAAGATAAGCTGCTTATCTGGAAATTCAAGCGGGGAAGTCGCGAAGCCCTGCGGCGGATCTATGACAAGCATCATGGCCATCTGCTAAAGCTGGCCGTTGTGCTGACGGGCAACCTTGACGCGGCGGAAGATATTGTTCAGGAAGTGTTCACACACTTTGCCCAATCGGCCAATCGATTCGGCATGTCCGGCAGCCTGAGAAGCTATTTGATAACCAGCTTGTTGAACTGTATCAGAAACCAGCGACGTGATAATCGGCGCCGCAGATTACAGAGTCTCGACAACGCCGAGCAGGTACCTTCTACGGCAAGAAGGCCCGACCAATGGGCGGTTTTAAGTGAGCATCTGGAACATCTGAGTCGTGCGATGGCAAGCTTGCCTTACGAACAAAGAGAAGTCATTACTTTACGTATGGAAGCTAAAATGACTTTTCGCCGGATTGCCGCTTTACAGAAAACTTCTATCAGCACAGTTAATGGCCGATACAGGTACGGCATTGAGAAATTACACTCTTTGCTAAATGGTGAGGTGAAACCATGAAATCCACAGCGGACATGAAGAAATATTTCGAAAAATCGACGCTGAGCATCAACCGCGATAAGCATGAAACCATCTTTGAGAAGATTCAGAGTGCTCAAAACCCATCAATAACAAAAACACCGGTCTCATGCCGGTTCAATAAAAGGAGAACAATTATGAAAAGTCATATAATAAAATTAGCCGCCGCGTCGGTGATTATCGCCCTGGTCGTCCTGGGATTATTCGAATTAACCGGCACCGAAAGTACCTCCGGCTTGGTCTGGGCCGAAGTGGCACAGAAAGTGGAGGCCAGCCGGGGCGTCATCTACCGCAATAGAGCAACAGTTTCCGGGCGACCGGCCGATTCTGATTACTCAATCGTCTATTTGTCCGATTCTAAATCGCGGCACGACTCCTACAAAGGAGATATGATCACCCGCACTCTTTACTGCGATTTTGATGCAAAGACCGTTGCGTGGATTGCGCACGATGCCAAAAAGTACTCAAAGGAAACAATGAGCGAAGAGACCTTACGAGAGCAGCATGGCGCATGGTCCAGCCCTAAAAGGTGGATCCAGGAATTTTTGTCTCGAGATTACAGAAAACTGGGGCAGAAAACCATTGACGGTGTATTGTGTGAAGGCATCGAGACCAAAGATCCATCCTTCGGCGTTGCTACTTTTACAGTTGATAGTCTCTTGGCCCGAGTATGGGTCAGTGTAGAAACGGGATATCCTTTCATGCTGGAGGGCGAAATTACCAGTGGAGGTGACGACAAACTGCACATAATGGGAATCCTGGATCAATTCCAATGGGATGTAGATCTTGAATTGAGCAAGTTCGAGGTCAATATCCCGCCGGATTATGAGGCAATGCAGTAGCAGACACACAGTAAGGACATATCTCACCAGGCCGGACCCGATTGGTTCGGCCTTTTTTATTCGCGGGCCTTGCTGGGTACGTACAACAAAACCTGCGGCATAAAAATCTGTTGCAAATTTCCATGCCGGCTTTATAACATATCGCAGCATTGCTTACTCATTTATCAGGAGCAGAAAGATGAAACAATATCGGCTGATTCTAACCATTGCTATATGTTCTGTACTTGCAGGCCAAATCTGCGCCTTCGGAGCGGCCAAAGTTTCGGGCGAACTGAAAAAGTGGCACAAGGTAACGCTTACCTTTACCGGCCCGGAGACCGGCGAAGACGCTCAACCGAATCCTTTTCGCGATTATCGCCTTCTAGTGACATTCGCCAAAGGCCAGAAACGATACAACGCCGGCGGCTATTATGCTGCCGACGGTGACGCAGCCGAAACCAGCGCCAAAACCGGCAACAAATGGCGAGTACATTTCGTACCGGATGAAACAGGCTCATGGAAGTACGCAGCATCATTTCGCTCTGGGCCGGATATTGCTCTTTCGAGTAATCTCAAAGCAGGCTCGGCAACGGCGTTCGACGGTGTCACCGGGACACTTGAAATATCCGCCAATGACAAGACCGGCCGGGACCACCGCGCCAAAGGACTGCTCAAATACGTCGGCAAGCGATATCTGCAATTTGCTGAAACGGGCGAATATTTCATCAAAGGAGGCGCCGACAGTCCCGAAAACTTCTTAGGCTATGCCGACTTCGACGATACGTTTGACGCCGGCGAGCTCAAACGTGATGGCGAAGCCGCGGGCGACAAATTCATCCACCATTACGCCCCGCACGTCAAAGACTGGCAGCCGGTCGACCCGACATGGAAAAACGGCAAAGGTAAAGGCATGATCGGAGCGCTTAACTACCTGGCCTCCAAGGGCATGAACAGCGTTTATTTCATCCCCTACAACATCGATGGCGGCGACGGTAAGGACATCTGGCCCTGGATGAATCCGAAGGAAAAATACCGCTTCGACTGCAGCAAGCTCGACCAGTGGGAGATTGTCTTTTCGCACATGGACAAGCTCGGCTTGATGCTCCATATCATTACCCAGGAGACGGAAAACGACCAGGGACTCGACGGCGGCGAGCTCGGGCCCCAGCGTAAACTTTACTACCGCGAACTTATCGCACGCTTCGGCCATCATCTCGCCCTGACCTGGAACCTCGGCGAAGAAAACACCAACACAACCGCCCAGCGTAAAGCCTTCTGTCAATATATCAAAGAGCTCGACCCCTACGATCATCCTGTGGTCTGCCACACATATCCGGGTAAATACGACGAAGTATACACACCGCTGCTGGGATACGAATATTTTGACGGCCCATCGCTGCAAACCAACGATACGCACAACCAGACAACAAAATGGCTCGATAAATCCGCCAACACTGCACGGCAATGGTTCGTCAGTCTGGATGAGATCGGCCCTGCCCATACTGGCGTAAAGCCCGACGCAGACGACTACTGGCACGATGAGGTCCGGCACAAACACCTGTGGGGCCACCTAATGGCAGGCGGTGCCGGCGTCGAATGGTACTTCGGCTACAAATGGGCACACAACGACCTGAATTGCGAGGATTGGCGCAGCCGGGACCATCTCTGGGATCTGACCCGATACGCTTTAGAATTTTTCCATAATCACCTGCCTTTCACAGAAATGGCCCACAACGATGAGCTGACTTCCGCCGGGAACGACTACTGCTTCGCTAAAACCGGCCAAATTTACGCCGTGTACTTACCAGCCGGCGGCTCAACAAAACTCGATCTGGGCAACAATTCCAAAAGCTTCACCGTTCAATGGTACAATCCGCGTACCGGCGGAGAGCTTCGAGCCGGCACAAAAACCGAGATAACCGGCCCCGGACAGGCCGACATCGGTCGGCCGCCTGACGACACCGATAAAGACTGGGTCGCCCTGATAAAACTCAAATAATCACAGCAAGAGCTAATCCACAGTTATTTTGGGGACAAATTGGCTTTGTTTGGGTTTGTTTTTTAGTGCCCCGCAGGGCGGTTTGCTGTCATAACATCCTTTCATATGAGAGCTTGCGCCGATTTGCCCTCCGGAAAATTGGCTTTGTTTTTTCAAATTGCCTTTCCATGTATTTGCTGTGAACTAATAACCAACAACTAACAACCATAAACCATTGTATTGGCTTTGTTTTTTCGTGCTCTCCAGGACAGAATGTTGACATATCTTCCTTTCAAATAAGGGTTTATGCCGATTTGCTCTCCGGTAAATTGGCTTTGTTTTTTCAACTCCCAGAGAATCTGGGAGCTAAATAATATTGGCTTTGTTTGGCTTTGTTTTCATTGACTCTTTTTGCACAACATTTTAGCATTATCACTTGTATAATAAGCACTTACGTCAATTTGGCCTTATTAAAAATTGGCTTTGTTTTTTCAAACATGCTTTTTCCCAATAAGCATATCCTGAGCCCGTTCGGCTACGCTCAGGATAAACTCAGTCGAAGCATCTCTCTGAATAAATATACAATCGTCAATAATCATTTCAAAAACCTTTGTTCTTATATCATTTATCAATCATCACTAATCAATAATCATTTTGTTAAGTATTATACGAACTGACATCCAAATAAGCGGGCATAATTTCAAAAAATCTCCATTACACGGCGTTCTTTAACCGTAATGGATTATGTGTATTGTGTACAATCGTCGATTGACTCTCGTTTCTGGCTTATACCTTAGTTTTTTCATAGTGCGTTTTATTCGAAAAAGGCAGGTTCTTCTGTATTTTAACACGTTTTATTATAGATGTTAAAAAAATCTTCACTCCAGCAAAATTATTTCTTGCATTTCATATACAAAAGACATATTTTGTACATTTAGTTGAGTTTGATGCGAGTCGTTAATATACAAACGGCAACAAAAATGCAGCGAGTAGTTTTGTATTAAGGAAAACTCATAGCAGTAGAAATCGTTTCGTACATATTTTATCCGCACCAACGATGATTCGAGTAGGCGCAGATTGCCGCCACTCGGACATCAGCTTCGAAGAAACGAAAAGATTCTATTGGGAGTAAACGAAGGGTGTACGCGCTCTGTTTCAATGAGTATTGAGAAAAAATTTATTTCCGAAAAGATGTGACAGATATGGCTCGAGGACCGCCAGGATAGGCTACAAGGCGTTATATCAAGATATTAACGTAAATAAAAACATTCATATTAAGGAGATATGAAAATGAATTCAAAAAGGAGACGTTATAATTTACTCTTGACCAGCATGGTAGTACTAGTGTTTCTGGCGTCCGGGACGTTAAGAACAGCGAAAGCTTATGATTACATTCAGGGTGACTGGGAATCCTACGAATCTGCGAGCGACAATTACTATGATTCCAGTTCTTCCTATGTGGTGAACGAGTATGCAGACAGTTCTGCGGATGAGGAAACACGTGTTTGTACATGCGAAGTATACGCTGCAGCTAAGGCGCTACTAGACCAAGCGGATGCCTTTGCATACGCCAATGGAGAGGTACAGACATCCTGGACGTGGAGCGGTCCTCCTGAATATGCGCCAGGTGGTTGGTTGACGTGGAGTCATGATGCCTACGGCGATTATACGGGGGCATGGGGGCACGCTTCGTGGCCTGCATCAAGCGAATCAAATTCCGGAGGACAATCCGAGACGGACTGGTGGGGGGGCGGAGCATATGCAGGTGCCACGCCCTATGGATACGTAAGAGGTACATATTCCTACGGTGACTCTATTCAAACGGGGAATCCCTATGAGGATTTTACTCCAGGTTATGAACTAGAATATGACTATCCTCCCGACTATTCTTATCTTGCAGATGGCTGGAGCTTTACATCAAGCGACGAACATTCTATACCTGCAGGCACCACGAACTTTACATTTGAAGGCGAGATTCACTGCTGGGCTTATTCGGAAACCGATAACAGGGGATCAACATATTGGTCGGAAGCCCATGGCGATGCCGCAGTTGAATTCGAGTGTGATGCCGATTTCGTTTCCAATTAGTTAAGGAATTGGCAAATGTAGTTGTTTATTAGTCGTTATATTCTCGGTATGGCCTCGTTTAGATGAACTTGCGGCGCCGGGAGTATCCGTAACGTGCTGTCGGTGTCGCATTATTGTATTAATTCTGTTTGATGGAGTGTTATTATGATTGAGAATAATGACGGAAGTAAGCAAAAGTATTTATTAAGACTTATGGTTTTGTTGTGCCTGATATGTTTGTGCCTTGGTTGCTCTGCCAGCATTCCGCAGTCAGTAATGGATCCTAAAATTACTAGCGAGCCCAATGACGTCAGGGATTCCGAGCATCGTGCCCGGGAAGTGGCGCAGCGTTCGGCCTCCAGATCGGCAACTTCTGGTTTCAAGTCCTCTTTGGAGATGAAGGAGAATGCCGATTTCCTGCTCACGCCTGCACTGCTTATGCAGGAAGTTCTCTCGGATGAAATCATCACTACTTATCCCTCGGAATAAAGGAGATCGAAATAATGGATTACCATGTTAAATTGAACAAGCGCCTGTTGATTTTGACATTTAGTCTGGTCATATTGCCGGTTCAGATAAACAATACTATGGCCAATGAGGCCATAACGCATAAAACGCATAATAAGTTTGACGTGTTGCAGTTTGAATCTATCATCGAACTGAACGCCCCTCTTTGCCGGACACATGTGGTTTTGTTTGCCCGCTACTGGGTCTCACCCGAACTCTACAGGATGGCTGTCGTCTGGGGCGAGCCTCATGCCGGCAGTCTGAATTTCCCTATATTTCCGCGCAGTTTGAACATGGTCAGCGATCCGGAGGCCCTCAGGATAGAGCATCAGTTTCGACATATGTACGACGGCGTCTTTCCCAGGCCGATTGGCCGGCGCGGTCCCTTCCGTCACCAGTTCAACAGTTACTATTTTTCAGACATAAGATTCGCCGAGCAGGATGCGCTCGATATGCGCATCTATAGCAGATATATCGGGCCGCTAAAAAAGACAGGAATATATGATGTTAATGTTCCGGGGCAGGAAGACGAGGCGGGACAGAAACCGGCAAGGCTGAGCGTTCGCGCTACCAAAGGGCGCCTTGACGAATTGCGCCTTCTCGACAACGAGGGAAAGCTGTTGAAGAGCATCGAGTATGAGTATAAAGAGCAGAATGGTGAAACTCAGCTTCATAAGCAGATAGTACTTCTGCCTGAACGGCCGATTAAGGTCGGCTTTAGGGGAAAAGGACCTACAATAACGATAGGAGGTGAGAAACAACAGATTTCGCAGTTAGAGACAATCCATCATCAAGGGGGACGTAAATGTGTTGTGGATTATCAGCCGATTGAGATTGACGGACATACGAAAACACTGCCTTGTCGGATTACTGTGTATAGCGGGGATGGAAATCGCATCCTTAGATCAGCAAAGTTGTACAATTTAACTCACTGTCAAATCAACCCAGATCAGCTTGAAGAAGCCGCGAAGCGGTTCAGCTTACTTGACGGTGATGAGGCAATTTGCCGCGAAATGCTCCTTAAATACTGGCTCAAAGATCCGGCAGAAGTTGCACAGACTGATGTCAAGGACTTAAAACGGCTCAGAGCGCATTTCGAAGAGAAATCTACCGTAGGCATGACTATAGGCGAGCAGCTTCGGCGCGTGAATATACTGCTGCAATTGGACTGGATGCTCGGTTATATGCCTCAGCTTAAAAGCGATTTCCGGGAGTATCTGTCTTTGCTGGTGAGCAATGAGCTTGGGCGAATGGTTCTCATCGGGGGACAAAACGCAGTTGAGATGACCAGCCGCTGGGGACAATTCGATACGGCCGACAAACTTTTAGAGATTTGGCTGGACGTTGCAGTCTCGCATAATGACGTCGATACGGTTCTAAATTTCGCTGCTGACAGTATCAGAAAAAAAGATTTATGGACAACTGCCGGACTCATGGACAAGTTTATGGAAACGCCCCGGCTATCGGAGGCTCAGCGGTTTGTTGCTCAGGCGATTCGGTGCCTATGCCTGACGCGGCTATGTGAGATGCTCGATAATCCCGACCGTATCAAAAACGAACTCGACGCCGTCCAGGCTGGATGGGTATCTCGTCATACCGACGTCGAGTCACTTCAAACATCTGCCGGACAAAGCATAATTGAGGCAAAACAATTATTTACTGCTGTTGATGAACCGACTCGAGAACAAAAGGTCTTGAGAGCACAATTAGAAAAGATCAATCCAGGAAAGAGCTGAAAATTCTCCTTCCCGATGCGATTAAGCCCTCCAAAACAGGCCGGATAAAAAATCTGTTGCAAATCTTCTGGACTTTACTATAATACCCGCTTGTTTATAGTGGGATGTTTACCACTCAATACCCAAATAGATATACGCAATACAAAAATAGGGAGAAGTTTCAATGGAACCAGTTACGGAACCTGGAATTGACTTATTTGCCGACGAACTGCCGTCAATGGACGAGATTAAAAAGCTGTCTGAGTTTATCCATTCGGGCGAAGCGAATATGATAAGCTTCAACGAACAAGTGGACTCGAATATGTCCAGAACCGGCCATAAAGCCTGTTTGGCGACGGGAATCGGGCTTTTTATTCTCGGCAGAAACGCCGAAGCAGCCGAGAAACTCGCGAAAGGTACTGACTGCAAAGAAAAATTCCTCTATCTGGCCTTTGCGCTTCGCCGGACAGCCGAATTCGATCAGGCGATCGAAAACCTGCAGAAAAGTCTCGATTTTGAAGTCGACAAGTTATATGTAAAACTCGAAAAAGCAGCGACTTATCGTCATGCAGGCGATTTTAAGGCCGCTGCGAAAGAACTCAAAGCCTGCACGAACTTCGAAAACGTAAGCGCCGAGTATCACTACCAGCTCGGGCGTCTTCAGGAAGCCGAAGGGCTTTACGAAGAGGCAGCGGACAATTACCTAAAGGCACTGGAATTATCTCCGGACCATCAAAGGGCACTTTTCCATCTGGCCTTTCGCTGCGATTTGTCCGGGGATGAAGAGGCAGCTATCGATTACTATCGGCAAATTGCTGCAAGCTCGCCGGTTTATGTAAGTGCCCTGCTGAATCTGGCTGTGCTATACGAAGACAGTGAGCAGTTAGACAAGGCAACTCAATGCGTCGAAACTGTCCTGGCGACTCATCCGAACCACAAGCGGGCAATCCTGTTCAAAAAAGACATCGAAAGCTCGAAAACGATGTTCTACGACGAGGAAAAAGAAAAGAAAAAGACCCGCAAAAGCCAGATTCTCGAAACTCCAATGTCCGATTTCGAGCTTTCGGTTCGCAGCAGAAACTGCCTGAAGAAAATGAAGATTGACACGCTCGGCGACCTTTTGAATATCACCGAGACAGAGCTGCTGTCTTATAAGAACTTCGGCGAAACTTCACTCAGGGAAATCAAAGCTATCCTCGAACCAAAAGGATTATACCTCGGTATGGCTCTGGAGGAAACACAGCTCTCTTCAGCAGAAATGGCTGATGAGACCGTCGCAGAAGACCATGAAGAAGGACTCTTGAACAAACCAGTCGATGACCTGCGATTGTCTGTGCGTGCCCGAAAATGCCTGCAAAAGCTTAATATTCGTTCAATCGGTGAAATAACGAGTAAAACGGATGCTGAACTCCTCGGCTGTAAAAACTTCGGCGTGACAAGCCTGAACGAAGTAAAAATTGCTCTTGGAGACCTTGGATTATCACTGCGAAACCTGGACTAACCGATTAATTATTATCAGGTAACTTGACATTGTCCACCACAATCCAACTTTCAGTAGATCCGGGGAAAATTGCCTCGCGGACGGTCCGGTTTATACGCCATTTTCGAGTACCAAGTGGCATAAACGCAATTATTTTGCTTCTGTTGCTGATGTTCAGCGGCTGCAAAAAACGTCAGCTTACCACGCCCACCGTCCAGATGGATATCGAGCCGGAGTTTTGGATCAGAGTATTGCTCATGGATGATGTCACAGCCTGCACACTGAAAACCGTCTCGCCGTTCAGCGTACTCAGCGACAAGACAATACTGCCAACACAGATTACAGAAACTCGGTTCAACCAAACCGAAGCACCGATAAACATTGAACTGACCAGCGGCATAATCACTATCGACGGCCAGACCTTTGCAAACGAAAAGGTTATCATCTTCCCCGATGACCCGTACATCTTCAACCTGAACGGCAACGATTATCGCGGCAAGTTAAAGCTCATAGTCAATCCTGACGGCAATTCTTTCGATGTAATTAATCTGGTGCCGCCCGAGCCATATTTGGCCGGCGTCGTAGGAGCCGAGATGCCTGATTACTGGGAGCCGGAAGCGCTTAAGGCACAGGCAATTGCAGCAAGAACTTATTGTTTCTACGTTAAAAAGCGATTCGGCACCAACCGCGAATGGGACATGAAACAAACAGCAGCTCACCAGGTTTACCGCGGCCTCAGTGTCGAATCATTACAGGTCTGGCAGGCCGTCAATGAAACAAAAGGTCAGGTGATCGGCTGTGAACAATCCGACGGCCCTTTAGATATTTTTCCATCCTACTACAGCTCAACCTGCGGCGGCCATACTGAGAACAGCAAAAATGTATTCGGAGATTCTTACGAAACGTTAATCGGCGTTCCTTGCCCCTATTGCCAGGATGTGGCCAAGCCCAAGTTTTTCTTCTGGCCGATGATACAATTCGACAAAGCATACATTACAGAAAGACTGCTGCAAAGATATCCGCAGCTTCAGCAACTTGGAAAGATAGCAGAAATTGTTATCGCTGACGGAACCGACTTCGGAGAATTTTCCCGATTGACGAAAATAAAACTCATCGGCTCGACCGGTAAGAGCGATTTTCTCCGGGCCGAGGATTTTCGTCTGGCTATAGATCCAACCGGTCGAAAATTGAGAAGCACCATTTGTCAAATAGTAGAATTATCCGATAAATGGGCATTTTTCTCCGGCAGAGGCTGGGGGCACGGCGTCGGAATGTGCCAATGCGGCGCCCAGGGAATGGCAAGAGAAGGCAAAAATACACAGCAGATACTCTCATATTATTACCCGGGCTCTCAAATAATAAGCATTTATTGAAACCGGAAAAGTAAAAAAAATTACATACGAATAATCTTATGTTCTCAGATAGTAACAGAGCAAATGGCTGATTTCGAAGTCCTACATCAGGATTCAAGCTCGGCAGCCAGGCTGGGCTTGCTGCATACCGCTCACGGGCAGGTGGAAACTCCCGTTTTTATGCCGGTTGGCACTGCCGGTGCGGTAAAAGGTATCACGCCGCAGCAAATCAAAGATACAGGCGCCGGTATCATCCTGGGTAACACCTATCATTTAATGCTCAGGCCCGGAATTGAGACGATTGAAAAACTCGGCGGGCTTCATAAATTCATGGCCTGGGACCGGCCTATATTGACCGACAGCGGCGGATACCAGGTATTTTCTCTGAGCCCGCTTACAAAAATCGACGACGACGGCGTAGAATTTGCCAGCCATGTGGACGGGGCAAAGATATATTTGAACGCTGAAATCGCAACGGAAATCCAAAATCGATTAGGCGTCGATATAATCATGTGCTTCGACCAATGCACGCCATCCGGGGCGGCTACATCGCAGCTTGAAAAAGCCGTCGAAAGAACGATTCTTTGGGCCAGACGCTGCAAAAAGGCGCATAACAGGCAAAACCAAATGCTCTTTGCCATTGTCCAGGGCGGAATAAATCCCGAATTGCGAACATACTGTGCCCGGGAACTCGTCAAAACAGATTTCGACGGTTATGCGATCGGCGGACTTAGTGTGGGTGAAGAACATGGTGATATGATAAAAACAGTAAGCCATACCACGCAGCTTTTACCGGCAGACAAACCTCGTTACCTGATGGGAGTCGGTACGCCTGCTGATATTATCGCCGCTGTCTTGGCGGGCATTGACATGTTCGACTGTGTCCTGCCGACGAGAAACGGGCGAAATGCGTTTGCTTTTACTGAAAATGGACCTGTTCGGCTGAGAAATAACGCTCATATTAATGATACCGGGCCAATCGAAGCCGGTTGTGACTGTTATTGCTGCAAAAACTTCAGCCGGGGTGCCTTGAGACATTTCTTTAATTCCGGAGAGATGCTCGGGCCGATATTGGTATCTGTGCACAACCTTGAGTTCTACCAAAGACTTATGACCAAAATAAGGCAGGCCATAAAAAGAAATAAGCTTGTTGATCTGGCCAAAGAATTGAATATAAACAATTGATTATTGGTTATTGATAAAAGGATAAAAAGTAGTTAATATTACCGGTTTGGCCGGCGGTTATTCCAACGGCTATCTCAATACGAGATTCGAAATACGTAATTATGAAGGGAAGATAAAAATGAACAATTTATGGATATTAGCCCAAACAGACAGCAGCGATGCTCCATCGGGCATTACTTCTGAGCAGATAAGTTCGGAAGAGCAGACGACAACGACTACACAATCCGATGCCGATGCACCGACCGATACTATCAAGCGAAGTCCTTTCGGCAGCTCTCAGTTGATCTTTCTCGCTCTGATGTTCGTCCTGATGTACATGATTCTTTTCAGGGGTCCTCGAAAGAAACAGCAACAGCACAAACAAATGGTTCAATCATTAACAAAAAATGATAAAGTACAGACGATTGGCGGGATTATAGGAACCGTTGTCGATATTAAAGAAGATGAGATTACGCTGAAAATTGACGAATCGAATAATACGAAAATAAAGATTCTCCGTTCAGCAATCGGTAGAAACATGTCGAAAGATTAAGCTTTGAAAAATAATCTGAAAATACCTTTAATAATCTTTATCGCAATTATCGGCATTGGTGTTTTACTTGCAATGACACTTTGCGCACCTCGCATAGCAAGAAAAGTACGAGTATGGAAGCTCACAAGAGACATGACGGGTGGAACCAGCCTTGTCTATGAAATTGATACGAAAGGTCTTACAGAGGAACAAAAGAAAGACCTTTCAAAGAAAATGATTGCAGTATTGAAAAAACGTGTCGATCCCTATGGATACCTGCCGATTATATGGCAGCCACTAAGTGAGACGCGTTTCGAAATACAGATATCAACGGTAATGGAGTCCACAACAGTAAGAGATATCCAGCGAATGTTCAAAGGAGCCGGGATATTGGAATTTCGTATCCTGCCAACGGAAGGACATCCTGATGTGAATATGGCAGTTATGAGAGGTTATATCGAACTTCAACAAAAAAAAGGACCCGAACAAGCCTCGGACAATAATTATGTATGGTGTGAAATAGAGAATTTCGAAGAATGGAGAGCGACAGACAGAGAAGGCCGACCTTCAATCATCGAGACATTCGGCGATAAATACTATGTCCTTGCCAGCAACAAAACAGACGAGTCGATGCTGCACAGTCCCGCCAAGGAAGAATGGAAGCTCGAAAAGGCTTATCCGACAACAGATGCAATGGGGCGAAGGGCAATTGGTTTTCTGCTGGATGACAGAGGTGGAAATAAATTCTTTAAAGTGACAGGAAAGAATATCGACCGGCCACTGTGTATCCTGCTCGATGGAATCGCGATATCAGCACCGAACATTGAAAGCAGCATTCGCAGCCAAGGCAATATAACAGGTACCTTCACTCAAACACAAGTCGAAGACATGGTTAATAAACTTAATGCCGGATGCTTGCCGGCCAAACTCATAGAGCAACCCATTGAAGTCAAGACAATTGTTTTAAACAACAATCCAGATAACTCCGATACAAATAAAGCTGTCGAAAATAAAATATAAACAAATAATAAGCAGGAACCTTTAGGAAGCAGTTATGAGTAAGAATTTGACGCCGAAAATTATTTTTATCATTGTTTTAGTGATAGTCGCAGCCTGGACTTTATATCCACCAGGCAAGACCTTAAAGCCCGGAATAGACCTGGCCGGCGGGACAAGACTCATCTATGAAATTGACACCCACGGCCTGGCGGAAGCAGAAAAGAAAGACTTATCGCAGAAATTAATAACCGTTTTGCGAAGGCGAATAGATCCTGCGAACATCCAAAATCTTATATGGCTGCCTCAGGGCAGCACACGCTTTGAGATACGAATGCCCCTGGCAAGTGCAGAAGCACACGAAAAACGCCAGAATTACGAGAAAGTCGAGACAGAACTGCTCGATAAAAACGTCAGCGCTGCGAAAATTATGCGTTCTCTGAAAAATCCCGACGAAGAGCGAACCGAACTCTTTAAGCAGTTCGCACAGGAAGATCCTAACAGGCTGGCTATCCTCGATACCCTTGCCAAGGCCCACGACGAACGTGAGGAGCTGAAAAACAAAAGAGACGCTCTGTTTAGCGAGCGCCAAGCTACAGAAGCAAAAATGTCATCGGCCGGTCTTGACCTCGAAAAAGTAAACGAAAATATCGGTAGTTGGGCTACGCTGGACGTTAATGATCTGTCCGAATCAATAAACACATTCACCGATGTCAACGACAATCGCGATATGCTGGTGGGATATGTTAAGACATACGTCGAGTGGTCGCAAGCTTCAGATCAGTTTCTGGAGAAATATACCGAGTACATAGAGGCAAGAAACGCTATCGATAAATTAAACCTGACCAAAGAGAAGTTAGACTATTGCCTTGAGCTTCCCGAAAAATCACAGAAACGCAGAGACCAAATCGAAAAGCTCAAGACTGATTTCCCAGACCGCGCAGATGAAATTAACAGGGTAGTTGCAGCATTCGACGAGTACAGCCCATTCAGAGGCAGACTTGATGATCCCAAGGATCTGCAGCGAATGTTAAAAGGTGCCGGAATACTGGAGTATAGAATACTTCCCACTCAGGGACACCCGGAAGTTGACATGGACCAGATAACCGGCTACATCGAGAGGCTTAAAGAAATGGGGCCGAAAGCCGCCTCGGACACACAGTACGTATGGTGTGAAATAGAGAATATCGAAGAATGGAGGGCGGCAGACAGGGAACAGCGACCTTCGATCACCGAGACATTCGGCGACAAATACTATGTCCTTGCCAGCAACAAAACAGACGACACGATGCTGCACAACCCCGCTAAGAAAGAGTGGAAACTCGAAAGGGCTTATCCGTCAACCGATAGTATGGGGCGAAGGGCGATTGGTTTTCTGCTGGATGACAGAGGTGGAAATAAATTCTTTAAAGTAACCAGAAAAAACATCGACCGGCCTTTGTGTATCCTGCTCGATGGAATCGCGATATCGGCACCTACTATTGAAACCCAAATTCGCAGGCAGGGCAATATAACCGGCAGCTTCAGTCAAACAGAAGTCGAAGACATGGTTAACAAACTAAATGCCGGTTCTTTGCCGGCAAGACTTATAGAACAGCCTATTTCCGTCAATACAATAGGCCCGTCAATCGGCGCCGATAATCGTGACCAGGGCATCAGGGCAGGTTTGATCGGCCTTGTAGCGGTCATTGCATGTATGGCGATTTATTATTGCCTGGCCGGCTCAATCGCAGACGTGGCGTTGCTTTTGAATATGCTCTTTGTCCTGGCAATAATGGCTGGTGTGCGGGCAACTTTCACACTGCCGGGCATCGCCGGCATCATACTGACAATCGGTATGAGTGTTGACGCCAACGTTCTCGTATTCGAAAGAATCCGCGAAGAACAGCTCCGAGGGGCATCGCTCAGGATAGCAATACAAAACGGCTACCAGCGGGCCTTCAGAACCATTTTTGATGCGAACTTAACGACGTTTATCACTGCTGCAATTCTGTACTGGCGCGCTTCGGAAGAAGTCAAGGGATTTGCTATTGTGCTTATGCTCGGCATCGCTTCCAGTATGTTTACCGCATTGTTCGTAACTCGCCTGATTTTTGACTTTCTCTTGTCAAAGCGAATTATCAAAGACCATTTACTTATGCTCCGCTTAATCCACAACCCGAATGTAAACTGGATGCGCTCCAGACCAATCTTTTTCGGCATATCGAGTTTGCTGATACTTGGAGGATTATTTGTCTTTTTTACAAGAAACGACTTAGAGAACAATAAGTACGACATTGAGTTTACCGGCGGAACCAACATACAGGTCAATCTTAAAGACACCCTCGAACGGCAGGAAGTCGAAGAAAGAATTCAGAAAATCGGGACTGAATTGAACAACCCCAGCATAAGTGCGGCAAGTGTTTACTCTATTGGGAAGTCGGGCAAACAGTATGAAATCAGCACAATAGAAACAAATAAAATTGCTGTCACAGCCACTTTCCCCCAGTCGCAGCAGCAATCAATCGATAATATAACATCCGCAATAGAAAACGCTCAGAGACAATTTGCCGGAAGGCTCAGTAATCTGCTCGTAACGCAGGATACGAGCAACGTCGGGACATTCAAAATATCAACAAGCCAGATGAACCAGTCTCTGGTCAAAGATGTGCTGACAGCGGCTTTTCCGGATGCCGATATTTCAGAACCACAGGTCGATGAAATTGTCAATAACGCGATACTGACCGCCTTTGCCGACCAACTGGAGATCCAGCAAAATCTTCAACCTGAAATCATCTCCGAAGATAAGATAACCGAAGAGATTATAGACTCTTACCCGGAGCTTATTGATTATCTGGGCGGCGTTAAAATCGAATGTGAAATCCAAAGGTCTGTCACAGCCGGAGAAATCACCCAAAGATTCAGGGATTTGTTGTTTAAGCCGGACATGCAAAACATTGAACGGTATCCTTACCAAATTCTTGATTCGAGTCTGAATGCCCTGGCCGATCCTAATCAGGTTGTAAAATCATTTGTTTATGTAAGCGCCGATCCCGAGGCAAGTTTCCGCGAACTTTCCGAGGAAGAAAGAACACGCTTCGTCGATAACGAAAGGGCCAAAATCCTGGGGGCAACCCAGCTCGAAACCTCACTGCCACGAGTAAGACAATTCGATCCATCGGTAGGCAGAGAACAGAAAACACGGGCGTTGATTGCTATTGTCCTGTCGTTGTTTGCGATTGTCACTTACATCTGGATTCGATTCGGAGATGTCCGCTACGGCATCGCAGCGATCGTAGCACTCGTACACGATGTATGTATCACACTCGGAGCAGTTACTGTCTGCACTTATATCGCAGGGACATCAATAGGGGAATTTCTCTTAATCGACGACTTCAAAATCAATCTCGCAATGATAGCCGCTTTCCTTACGCTAATCGGTTACTCGCTTAACGATACAATCGTCGTTTTCGACCGCATCAGGGAAAATCGCGGCAAGGCCCGTCAGCTCAATCCGCAGATTATCACCAACAGTATTAACCAGACTATTTCCAGGACAATCCTAACATCCTTCACGACATTTATTGTTGTGCTGATAATGTACATCTTCGGTGGTGCCGGATTAAGAGGTTTTACATTCGCAATCGGTTTCGGTATTATCACAGGTACTTACTCGTCTATCGCAATAGCCGCACCTGTGCTAATTTTTCATCCGATTAAATACGTTCTTGGTCTATCCGGAAACGGGAAAAAAACAGGGCAACGCAAATAATGCAGTAAAATGCAAAAGGATTTGAAAATAGGACTTGCCTTGGGCCTTGTGCTGGTAGTATCCGTTCTGCTCTGGCTGGCCACCCGTCCGAGTCTCAGCCCGATAGCAAGAATGTCACGTATTCCCGAAGCCGCACCTGCAAAAGAGAGCTACGAACCAGTAACTGAAGCTAACATCACCGATAATCAGCCTCCGGCAATCGATCCGCAACCGGAGTCGCCGGACTCTCCGGAAGGAGTCCCCGATACAGCAAAATATGAGCAAGCCGAGAAGATAAAAACCCAGAAATTTCATATCGTCCTAAAGGGACAAACACTGACTCAGATTTCCCTGAAATACTACAACTCGGCAGGTAACTGGAAAAAGATTCTCGATGCCAATCGAAATACGATAAAAGACCCGAACAAACTAATACCCGGCACAAAATTAATCATCCCCGACTAAAGCATTACATCCTTCGCAAAATCCTAAAGAGATACTTCTGATGTGCAAGCAGGCAGGATCGACTTCACAACAGCATAATCCTGACTTTATTCTCGTATTGTCGTTACGCCACTCTGCGATCTTGCTAACTGTGCCGCTGATCGTATTTGTTCGGCTGTTGTTAGTCCTCCCGGCAGTCCGGTCCACGTTGGATTCTTAAGGATTCGGTCGGTAGATGTTATGTGAACATGAGTATAATTCAAAAGCCTGCCCCAAAACGTCTGTAAAACACTTATATCTTTAACTCGGAAAAGTTCGAGCTGTAAAAATTCTCGATTCAAAATGCCACGGCGTACCTTAAAGCGCTGAGTTGTAAATACGTAATACCAGTTGAAATAGACTAACACACGACGGACCAGTCTCCAAAACGCCCAAATGCAAAGCAAGACGAAAAACCACACCAGATAATCTGACTTAACATGTGGACTGGCCATGTAAGGTTCAATGTCAGGCAGAAGTTTGGGCAACTTCTCTTTCAATACATCCAATAGCTGAGAAGCCTTCATGGCGAGCGTAATCCACACCATAATCCATATTCCAGACCAAATAAATCCGAACATATGGTATGCTAAGGATGGTCGTCCCTCCCAGATAGTCTGCTCATTACTCGGAGTCGGTGACGCTAAACCAAGCTGGACGTTAGCTCGAACAGGTCCGGACGCCGACATCACGGGGGCGACTTGAGGAGCAAGAGCTGCATCCTGACTTTGGTTTGTTTCGCTTACAACGAGTTTGTCCGAAGGTACATGGGCTTTAGAATCGGTCTGGGTGCCCTGCTTGTTATTCTCGTTAATTTTGACCCTGTTGGATGAAGCTGTATCCGAGTCGAGGTCTGCACTACCCGGAATTATCAATATCTTTCCACACGATTTACACTTTACCCTGCGGCCGATATGCTCCCTTGATACAGCCATACCATTCCCGCAGTGACATCGGAACCGGATTAAGTCCTTTCGAATCTTAGTACCAGCCAAAGCCGAAGCGAAGGGCTCTACTTGAGCCAATGGTATCCAATCATCCATACCCTCTTGCCAGCAAAGCGTAGTTGTCGAAGTTTTACCTTTGCGCAACAACTCGAATATTTGATCGGCAGTATAAGGCCCTGCCGCCTGACCACCTTCTCCCGGCAAATACCAAATTGCATCCTTTTGGCTCATCGTACATACCTTCCTTCAATCCTGTCCATCAATTTGTAGTATTTCAAATGATATTCCAAGTATTATACACTCTCCATCCTAATTTTTTTCGCAGCTCCCGAACAGATCAAACCTTAGCTCTTTTGATAAGCTCTAATTATGAATGTTATGATCCATCTTAACTGCCAGCCCAGCCGTGATTAATGAAGCTCGATACTACTTATGTTTTCGCTTACCGATAAAGATAGTCACAGAGCTTTCGCCGCTGCACTGTCGATAAGCCAGGTGACTTTGTTGAGAACCGGCCAGAGGGCGTGAATCGGATACCTGACTTCGTCAGGCTCACTTTTTAAAACCGTCTTGAGAATATCCGATTTCTCATGGCCGCAAACCAATACAACCAAATGACAAGCAGCGCGTAAAACCGGATGCGTCAGGGTTATTCTATTGAGCTTCTCATCCAAAACATAAACAACGCACGCTAAATCCTCCGTATCAAAAGCAGCGTAAGAGTTCGGAAACAGCGAGCCTGTATGTCCATCGGAACCCATACCCAGTAAAATCAGATCGAACTTAGGAATCTTTCCGGCTTCAAGCCCGAATACTTCTCGAATAGTTTCCTCGTAACGACGAGCGGCAGCCTTGAAATCTTCCAGTTCGGTTGGGATTCGATGAACATTCGCCTCGGGGATGGTGACTCTGGCCAGGAAAGTATCGGCAGCTAGTTTGTAATTGCTCTGCTCCGATTCCGGGTGAACATATCGCTCATCAACCCAGAACAACTGTATCTTGTCCCAGGGCAGCGAGCTTGCCTGCGGTGTCTCTGCAAGAAGCTCAAAAAAACGTCTGGGAGTATTCCCTCCTGATATAGCCACATAAAAGACACCCTTCGCCTTTATCGCCTTTTGCGCCTCGGCAATAAAAATCCTAAGGGTATTTTGAGCTAAACTCTCAGGGTCCGAAACAACTTCAATATTCGATTGATATTTTGCTGCAGTTTCCATAATGCCCCCGGCTTACCCCCCATGAGAAAATATGAACTTCCATGCCAAAATCATGCTCCTGCCTTCGCAGAAATTTTAACTACATGTATTATGCACCTACAGATACGATTTAGCCAGAAAATCTTCGAAAAATATTCTTGTTCTTTGGTAACTCACTGTCAAAAAACAACTTATATATCCTGAAAGCCTGATCAAGTGGCAAAAATCCGCTCCTTGACATCTTCAAGTATCATGTACAGCGAAGGTACAAGCACAAGTGTGATGCAAGTTGCAAACATCACTCCGAAAGCCAGGCTTATTGCCATCGGTATCAGGAACCGAGCCTGAATGCTTCTTTCTGTTATCATCGGCAACAGACCGAAAAAGGTCGTCAGAGTTGTCAGCATGATCGGTCTGAACCGGCGGGTCGCACAATCGCGGAGTACCTGATGCAGTTCAATGCCGCTTCTGCGTTCACGATTGATAAGGTCAATCATAATAAGTGAATCATTCACAACTACTCCGGACAACGCAACAATACCGAACATCGACATTATGCCAAAATTATATCCCATCAATAAGTGCCCGAATGCCGCCCCCACAATTCCGAACGGAATGGCCGACATAATAATTGCTGGTTGTGAGTAGCTCTTGAACTGCACTGCTAACAGCCCATAAATCGCCAGCATCGCTATTGCAAAATTCACCTTCAGGCTCCCTAACGACTCATTCATCTCCCGCTGCTCGCCGGCGAAGCGATACTGCACACCGTCGAACTCACGAGCTAATTCAGGCAGCACACTTGCAAGCAGTTCCTTATTGATTACATTGGAATTGGCAAGAGTCCGATCAACATCAGCAGTGACACTCACAACCCTTCTTCGGTCTACACGCTTGATTGCCGAATAACCTCGGCCATATTGAACTTCCGCGACTGTATCGAATGGTATTTCTGTGCCGTTCGGAAGCCGGATCCGCATGTTCTCCACATCTGCAAGGCTTCGCCGCTCCGCTTCCGGGTATCGTACCATCACACGAATATCATCCCGCCCCCGTTGTATGCGCTGAACTTCGTCACCATAAAATCCCTGCCGGACCTGTCTTGCCAGGTCGGAGAGCGTCAAGCCCAGCGTCCGGCCGGTATCTTTAATCTTCAGTTTCAATTCCGCTTTGCCGGGCTCAAAGTCATCCTGAATGTCACCGACTCCGGTGTAGTCTCGCAAAATCCCCTTGAGCTTTTCCGACGCCGCCAAAAGCACATCGAAATCCTGATGTGACAGCTCCACGTTTATAGGCTCACCTGTGCTGGCGAACTCCGAGATAAAGGTTAAAGACGAAGCTCCTGCAACTTCACCCACCAGCTCACGCCAGCGATTTTTCACTGCTGTGCTCGACAGATCTCGCTCTTCGGCTCCAAGCAGTTCAATATTTACTTCCGCCAGGTGTGACTGCCCGCCTGTCGCCAGGTCAACCTGAACCGGCCCGCCGCGCCCAATAGTAGGCTGAGCCCCGATAGTCGTGGCAATGTGTTTTTTAATAGAGACGTCGCTGGCATACTTTTCGTCGAATTCCTCGATTGCTTCAAACGCAGCCGCCTCTATTCTCTCTGCAACCTCCCTGGTCTGCTCGACGGGCGTACCTAACGGCATCCTGAGCAATGCTATCACATTGTCGGCTTCTATCGCGTCAAAGAAGACAAACTTTATGTATCCCCCTGCCACAATCCCAACAGTTGTCAGAAAGACCGCAAGGCCCAGCGATAGTGTGACATATCGCCACCGAACCGAGCGTTCAACGAAGTTTGCAAAAGGTCCGTTCACAAACTTCTTTAGATTTTTATCGATGAAGTTATTAATCTTGTCTGTGAAACGTCTTATGCCTTTACCGGGCTTGCCCCGCTTCGAAGATAAGTGTGCGGGCAGGATCAGCAAAGCTTCTACTAAAGAAAATCCCAGAACGCCGATTACTACAATAGGCAGAACTCTAAGAATCTTGCCCATAATCCCGCCCGTATAGGCCAAAGGTACAAATGCAAACACAGTTGTCAGTACTGCCGCGACCACAGGCCAGCACATCTCTTGTACGCCTTTTATGGCCGCATCGATCCGATCCAGCCCCTGCTGGCGATAAGAAAATATGTTTTCGCCCACAACAATCGCATCGTCCACAACCAGACCAAGCACCATAATAAAAGCAAAAAGGCTCATCATGTTGATTGTCACGCCGAAGCGAGGTATAAGCCAGAAAGCACCGAGAAACGATATCGGGATACCCATCGCGGTCCAGAACGCAAGCCTTACGTTCAGAAAACATGTCAAACACACAAATACAAGGACAAGGCCGATGTAGGCGTTTTTCGTAAGCAGCTCTAACCTGGCCTTGAGAAACTGAGTATCATCCTCCCACAATGCCAGCGACATTCCTGCCGGCAAGGATTTCTGCTTGGTGGCAATATATTCCTTAACGGTATTAGCAACATCTACTGCATCCTGGTCGCCTGTTCGGGAAACCTGTATGAAAGCAGCGCGTTTGCCGTCAAACCTTGCAGAAAGATCCATATCCTGGAACTCATCCCTGACCGTAGCAATATCGCTTAGTCTTATCCGGGTTCCGTCATTACGCGTGACTACTATTATCTTTTCAAATTCAAGCCCATAATATTTCTGTCCCTTTGTCCGAACCAGAATCTCGCCGCCTGTAGTCTTGACCGAGCCGGCCGGGATATCCAGCGAGGAATTCCGGACCGCTTGCGTCACCTGGTCGAAGCTGAGATTATATCGGCGGAGGTTCTCTTCAGATACCTCGATTGAAATCTCATACGGCCTTATTCCCGAAATAGTTGCGAGTGAGATGTTTTCCTTGTCTGTTATATCATCGCGAATCCGGTCGGCCAGGGTCCTTAAGGCCTGCTCGGAAACATCGCCGTACAAAACAATCGAAATGACCTTGAACCTCGTTTTGATCTCGGAGATAATCGGCTTTTCCGTCTCTTTGGGAAACGTTATTATCGTGTCGATCTCCGCTTTGATATCATCGAGCACTTCCTTGACATCGGCAAATTCCTCTACTTCCACAAGCGTCGAGCCCATCCCCTCGCCCGCAGTGGAAGTCATGCGCTTAATGCCATCCACACCTGCAATTGCCTCTTCGACACGTGTGCAGACTCCCTCCTCTACATCGGATGGCGAGGCACCGAGATATGGCACCATGATATTGATCATATCGAGACTCATCTCCGGGAACACTTCGAGTCTTGTAGAGAAAATCGAAAGCAATCCCGATGCTGCAATCAGGATCATAAGCAGATTTGCCGCAACATGGTTCGATGCAAACCAGCTAAGAACGCCTTGTTTTTCCTGCAAGTCTTCCACTTATTTATCCTCCTGCTCGTCTTGCTGACCACCATTGTTTTCTACACTTTCGCCTGTCGTTACGGTATCGGCCTCCGTACGTACCTCCATACCATCGATAACCGCATCAAGGGAGCTTATAACAACATTTGCTTTATCTAAATCTTTTGAAACAACATAGGCGAAGTTTTTATCAGCCCGGACAATTTTCAAAGGCCGCACTCCGAGACGATTACCATTTACTATCCACATTTGATTGCCCTCGCGTATCGCATCCCGCGGCACTGCAACTGCATCACTAAGAGTGTTGCCCTGAATGAGTACCTCGGCAAATACGCCCTGCAGCAACGGCGGTCTGCTATTAAGGGCATCGAACGGTTTCGGCACTTCCACAACAACCGAAATCATCCGGGAAGCCCTATCCACCTGACCGGCAGTGCGAACCACATAACCATTCCAGGTATGTTCGGCGCCTGCAAAGTCAGCAATGACCTTCGCCGGAGTCCCTTTGGCGGAATTCGAGTCACCGTTAGAGAATATCGAATTCTCGAAGACATCAAACCAGGCCAGATCGCTGTCTTTCAGCGGTACTTCTATTTCCACAGAACCCGTTCCGTAACCCTTGGCCAAAGGTTGCCCCATAACAACGTACTGACCAAGGTCCACATTTTCAGATGTAATCAGGACATCGAACGACATAGACAGACTGGTTCGATCGAGTCTCAATTTCGCAGTTTCAAGTTGAGCCTCAGAGGAATCCAGCAACGCTTTGGCTTTGCGAATCTGCGGCTGGCGCAGAACAAGTGGTGAGGTAGGTTCCGTGTCCGGATGCAACTGTTTCCATTCTATTCGAGCAACTTCGGCCTCGGCCTGTTCGGTTTCCAGTAATACTCTGGCGTCCGCCACTGCTGCCTCGGCCTGCCGGACAGCCAATTCGTAATCTCTCGGATCGATTCGCAATATTGTCTGATCGGCAGGAATGAGCCCGCCGACAATAAGCTCCGGATGAATGTAAACAACCTTGCCGGCCACTTCCGGAATTATATCAACCTCTACCTTGGGATTGACCGTTCCGTAACCCTGGACTACCATCGGTATATCCTCTGAATGGAGCTGTATAACTTCGACCAACGGTGCCTGCAAATCCTGCTCCATTCGCTCGGGCGGCTTTTTTAACATGATGAAAATTACTGCCCCGGCAATGCCCACACCGATGATGACAATAGCTAACAACGCCTGCAAAATCCCACGCCCGGCAATTCTTTGATGTCTGATATTTTGTATTCTATTTTTTCTCATTTTTTCCTACCGCCAATATTTCTTCTTCTTGTTTATTCCAATCACCCCCCAGAGCCAGATACAGGTTCACACGTGTAGTCCAAATCTGGCCTTTTAGTATGGCCAACTGTTCTTCTGCTATTCGTCTTCGCCGTTCGGTTTCCAAAACCACCAGAAAGCCCGCAAGCCCCTGCTGATAACGCTGTCTTGAAAGTTCCTCGGCTGCTTTTGCCTGCAGGAACTGATCCTCAGCATGCTGCAACTGGTTCTGGAGCATCTGTTCGCTCACGAGCGCATCCTCAACCTCTCTCATCGCGGTCAAAATCGTACCGGCATAATTAGCCGCCAGTTCGGCATAGCGTGCTTCAGCGGCGTCGATTTGAGCACGAATTTGACCGCCCCTGAAGATTGGCTGTGCAAGACGCATTAAAAGCCCGTAAGTTTCCGAATAACTCTCCCAGATGTCACGCCACTCATCGGCGTTAGCACCATAATTTGCTGTAAGAGTCAAATCAGGATACAACTGGGCGATGCTAACGCCGATCCGCTCGTTGGCCGAGCGTAAGGCCAGTTCCGCTGCCTTCACATCCGGCCTGCGATCCAAAAGCCGGGCCGGCACTCCTATCGGGACCGGCTCCAAATCCGGCAAATCTTCCAATGTCTCAGGCAAATTCTTAGACGAACCTGGCGGACGCGCCAGAAGAACATCAAGTGCATGATGAGCCGTAATTAAAGACAACTCGACAGCCGGCTCAGCAGCTTTTGATGCGGCGAGATTCTCGCGTGCCAACCTGATGTCCACGGGCCCGACAAGACCTTGTGCATATCGCCTCTCGACAATCTCCTGGGTACTCTGCCGGCTCTCGGTATTGGCCCGGGCAATGCTTAATCGACGCTGGATTGTCGCGATGTTGATCCGGCTGTTAATTACACCGGCAATGATTGAATTAGTCAAAGCCTGCTCGCTTGACTCCGAGGCAAGCATGTCCGCCCAGGCGGCACGCTCGGAATGTTTGAGCTTGCCGAACAGATCGAGGACGTAATTGACGGTAATATCCTGTGACCAGGTCGTACTCATGACACTGAATCTACCGCCAAACGGACCACCTCCCAGATTGAAGGAGCGTTTACTCCTGTCACGGCTGAGATTGTAAGAGACATCCGGCCACTGCATCCCTCGCATTTCGGCAAGCGCGGCCTGGGCCTGCAGCACCCTCGCGGCGGCGGCCTTAAGATCATAATTGTTCTGAAGTGCCTGGCGCACAAGTTGTGCCGTAATTGGATCACCGAATCCTTCCCACCATCGGTCGGCATCAGTAAAATCGTTCACATCCTGTTCGTTTGCTCCGGCATGAAAATAAGCGTCGGATGTCTCGGCAGGAGTTTCGGGCCTGGAATAGTCCGGCCCGACCAGACAACCGGAATTCACTATAAAACTGAAAACCAATAACAATCCGCAGATAGAAGTTAATTTCCTTTTCATTCGATTTTTCCTCTTAAAAACAGGCCCAAATCCCGGTGCCTATCAGCACCGTAAGGCGTCCCTTAGGGAATAATATCTTCAATCTCCCGCATAAAGGTTTTTATTCCTGCCGATACCTATTGCTCCGGCATCGCTTGATTCAATATTTTGAGTCTGGTCCTCCTGTTCAGCAGCTTCAACGGATGTCAGAGTTCCCATCGCTTTCTGGAAATCCAGTTTTGCAATTATGTGCGAGTATATGGCCTGGTAATGGTTGGCCCTTGCCGTCGTTAAAGCGGCCTGGGCGTCAATCATTTCAACCTGCGTGTTTGTTCCTTCTCGATAGCCAACTTCTGCCAATCGCAGACCTTCCTCGGCCCTTGTAAGATTCAGCCGCTGAGATTCGATAAATTCCGCCGTATTCTCTATGCTTAATTGTGCTGTTGTCAGTTCGAATAAAGTAGTTTCCTCGGCGTCGATTAAATCTATCTGTCCCTGCTTTAGTCGCGCTTTTTGTGCAACTATTTCACCATCACGTAATAAACCATCGAAAATCGGCACACTCGCCTGAATCCCTCCCTGCCAGGCATGGCCCCATTCGATTTCCATCATATTATGTGGATCGGGCTTCGCCCAGGTATTGCTGTAATAGCCGCTAATCATAGGATAATATTGGCTCCGGGCGACCTTGAGCAGCTCTTTCTGCATTTTTATATCGAATTCCCTGCCAAGCAGATCGGGCCGGTTTCGATAAGCCGCTTCGACGGCCTGCTCCATAGTTATATTCGAAGGAACATACAGCAGCTCATCAGAAAGGGCAAAGTCACTGTCCTGTGAAACACCCATTATTTTAATTAGACTGGCTTTTGAAACGCTGATTGCATTTTTATTCTGTATAAACTCGGCCTGGAAATTGGAAAGCTCAACTTCCGCACGCAGAACATCAAAATCAGCAGCAACTCCACCCCGCTGCCGCTGCTTGACATTATCGAGGTGGGCCTGGGCCGAGCGAACGGCATCAGTGCTGATTTGAAGCAAATGCTGACTGAGCAAAACATCGTAATAGGCATGTTCGGCTGCATAAACAACATCCTGAACCGCCGCTCGAATCGTCTCGTCGGTAAGCAGTGACATCAATCTTGCTGTGTTTATTCTGGCAGGTATCGAACCGCCGGCATAAATCGGCTGGGTGACCGTCAAAACCGTCGAGTAGGTGTCCTCGTCACCAAACCGTATCGTCTCCTTGCCGGTGGGCGTATCAATTTCAAAAGATGTCACCCCATCGAGCCTGGTATAATCACCCGTAAGACCTACTTGCGGCAAAATCGCCGAATAAGATTTAAGCCGTTCTCCGCGGGCAATCTCCCTCTCCTGGACTACACGCTGCAGTACCTTGTTATTGATCAGCGCCAGCTTTGTGCAGTCTGCCACATTGAGTTTGCCGCTGATAACCGGCTGGGATTTCTCCTGGCGCTCTTTACGACTTTTCCATTGCTTAAAAGCAGCCTCCCTTGACAAGCCAACATCTTCGTAATATTTGTCGCTGCTGACACAGCCGACCAACTGCAACGCGACCAGAATACCGACAATAATACTAATACATTTCTTATACAGCACTTTCATATCTTCATCCTCATTATTTATTTGTCTATATAGGCACGAATCCCGGCAGCGGAGAATTCGACAATATGATCAAGAATTTCATGATAATCGAACGGCGGAAGGTCCAAATCATCGCCGCCCTGTTCGAACATGGTTTTGACATGAACCAAATGTACGAGCTGCCCGACAATAGAAAATACCACAGGCAAAATCTTTGACTCGTCCAAGTTGGGACATGTTTTCACCAGAGCGCCGTTCATCGCTGTTATGGTCGGCATCATTACTTCTTCAACGAACATATTGGTAGGCAGGTGACTGTCGATATATTCCCTTGCCATAAGCATGCTGAGCCGAGACATGCTACTGGAATCCACCATCGAGCCGACAAATGTATCTGCGAACGACCTGAGCAGGCCTTCAAGATCAGGACTGGTTTCTGTCTGAGACATTACCTTGTTAATGCTGGCAATACGCCCGTCGCGCATTGGAATCAGGTGGCGATGCCATACTTCCTCGTATAGCTTCTCCTTGCTGCCAAAGTAGTAGTTGACCGAAGCTATGTTGCAGCCAGCGGATGCGGCAATGTCGCGAATACTGGTTCCCTTAAAACCTCGCTCGCAAAATAGCTCTTCCGCCGCATCAACTAAGCGATCCTTTACACTCTTAATCGAAACGGCATTATTTTTATTATCTTGTGATGTCACTTTATAACACTCCTAAACAATTGTTTCATACGACAGTTTAAAACAATTGTTTTGATTTGTCAAGCTTTTTCGGGAACTTCAAAAAAAATAGTAAAAACTTTTTAGCGTTTAGTATTTTCCGTGAAGAAAATCGCGTTAATACAACGATAATAATGGTTTATGAGATTTTTAGCGATTTGGAACCAGAAAAATCAAACCTAATCTCAAAATCCCATTCATCCTGAAGGAGCCCCAAAAAGGTGTGTTGGACGAAAAGCAAAAATTGTCCGGAACACCTACTAATCAAATGGACTCAACAGGATATTTACTTGACGAAAAACCGGTCAATCTGTTATAAAAAGAATAAGCAGGAATTTTCAGATTATTCATATTGTGTGTAGGAGAATTTCAATAGTTTTTTGGATTTCACTAAAATAAGAGCCCATTTCGACCGTTTAAGGCAGGAGGTAGAATCAACTTTGTACGTAATGAAGTTTTATTACCTAATTATTTTATAAGGAGGATTATTATGATTACAAGAAACAGAACCGCATTGAGCATCGCCACCATGACAATGGCAATACTTGTCCTCACGACCACTGCGACCAACGCAGATCTCGTTGTTGAGGAACAATTTAATTACGAGGCCGCACTACTGGATGGTCTGGATGGCGGAACCGGTTTTGACAGTCCCTGGGTAGCAACGAAGTCCCACGGCAGGGATTATTTCGTCGGATTGACAGAATTTGCAGACCAAAAACCTCTCAACGAAGATTCGGGTCTGTCATTCTCAACACTGCGCGTGGCCGGCAGTGCCCTGTCACGATATGGCAGTGCCGGCAGGGCTGAAGCACATCGAAGGATTTCCGCCGCATCACAGGCCGCCCTCACACGCGACAACACGACTATCTGGTTTAGCCTGCTCTTTGCGGGACCTGCCGCCAATCGAGGTGCGATGTTCATTTTCGGAACGCAGCCGCTCAATCATACGAATCTCTATACGATGGCCGCCCCCGGTAGTGGTTTTGGGTTCTCAATCCACAGTCCTTCCGATGGCACCATCAGCGCGGTTGCCTTCGATAACAGCGTTAACGCAACCATTGAATCAGGCGTTTCATATACACCAAACCCAATAACGGCGGTTAGTCTGATTGTTGGCAAAATCAATTGGAAGCCCAATGGCACACCCGACGAGTATTTCCTCTTCAACGTCACCGATATGACCACCGAACCGGCGGAATCGGAGGCAATTGCATCGATCACGAATCTGGATTTTGACCAGTCGGCCTTTAATCAGATCGCACTGTGTGACGGCACCAACTCCGTCACCGATGAAATCCGTTTTGGGAACACATTCGCTGATGTGATGGGTGCTGTTAAGAAGGCCATCAATCCTATTCCGGCGGACGGCGCAATGATTGAGGGCACGTGGATTACCCTTAACTGGTCGCCGGGAAGTTCTGCCGTCTCACACGATGTGTACATGGGCGATAATTTCGATGACGTTAACAACGCAAATCGGAACTCAGATCTATTCCGAGGCAACCAGGATTCGAATACAACATTTTATTTTGCCGGCTTTGCCCCAGGTGCCTACCCAGACGGCCTCGTCTTGGGCACTACTTACTATTGGAGAATCGATGAGGTCAATGATGCCGATCCGAATAGTCCCTGGAAGGGCGATGTCTGGAGCTTCACGATTCCTTCCAATAAAGCCAATGAACCGATTCCCATTGATGGCGGCAAATTTATAGATCCAGACAACCTTACTCTGACCTGGACGCCCGGTTTCAAAGCTGTAATGCATACCGTATACTTTGGCGACGATTATGATACCGTGGCGAATGCCACCGATGGGGAGGGGCAGTTACTTGCAACCTTCAGCCCGGGGCCGCTTGAAACAGGGAAAACGTATTATTGGCGAGTCGATGAGCTCAACGAATCCAATATTACACACACAGGCGATGTCTGGAGTTTCAAAATAATGCCTGATATACCCATTACCGATCCTAATCTTGTTGGCTGGTGGAAGTTCGAGGTCGGCACAGGCAACAGAGTTATCGACTTTTCGGGCCATGGCAATCACGGAACAATTGTTGACAAGGTTCTTTGGGTTCCCGGCCAGTTCAACCTGGCGCTGGAGTTTCTCGGCGACAACCAGGGATACGTGGAACTGCCGGCGCGCATGGTCACCACGGCCAGTGGTTCTGTCGCTATGTGGGTTAAAACCGATCAGATTGGAATCGGCGATGCTTACGCTGAAGGTATGTTATGGTATGGAACCGAGACGGGCGGCGATGGTTTTGGCGATCAGAATGAGATTCATATCCACAATCAAGGTACCGGCGCGTTGGGCTTCTGGATGGCAGGGACCACTGCTGTCAGCCTGGACGGTCCTATGCTTGCTGGCACCGGCTGGAATCACGTGGCAGTAACGTGGGATAAAACAGATGGTTGCAGGTTGTATTTCAACGGCTTACAAGTTGACTTCCAGATACACACCGGCAACGTAGTTGACCTGGCTGTAATTCGATTGGGACGGCCCGCCAGTAACTTTAGATTTCACGACGGCCTCCTGGATGATGTCAGGCTGTTCGACCACGCGATCACCGCTGAACAGATCAACGAGATCTTGACCAGGGGCGAGGATCCGCTTAAGGCAGGCGCACCCAGCCCCGGCAACGGTTCCGTGGCGACCCTGACCACGGCTCAGATGCTTAGCTGGTCCGCTGGAGAAGGCGCTGCCCAGCACGGTGTCTACTTCGGTACCGACCATGATGCGGTGGCCAATGCTACCACTGACTCACCCGAGTTTCAGGGCAATCAGGCCGAGACCAGCTTGTCTGTTGCTGGTATGATTGAGTTCGGCGGCGGAGACTACTACTGGCGAGTAGACGAGATTGCAGACGACGGAACCGTGACAGCCGGAACGACCTGGAAGTTCACCGTGCCTGATTACCTTATCGTGGATGACTTCGAGGCCTATGATGTTGGTAACAATGAGATATGGTGGTCTTGGAAAGACGGACTTGGGTACGCAGAGCATGATAATGAGCCGGCAAATCCCGGCAACGGGACGGGTTCTGCCGTCGGCGACGAAACAAGTTATACTTACATGGAGATGACTATCGTCCACGGCGGAGGCAAATCCATGCCATTCTGGTACGACAACAACAAGCAAAACTTTGCTAAGTATTCCGAGGTGGAATTAACGCTTCCGCCCGGCCAGCGTGACTGGACAGTCGAAGACATTGGTGAATTGTCGCTGTGGTTCAGAGGCGAGACTACGAACGTACCAGAGCCGCTGTATGTTGCCGTATCCAACATCGGCGGATCATCTGCAATAGTGATCCATGATGATCCGGCCGCGGCAACAATAGATACCTGGACCGAGTGGGTCATTCCCTTGCAGGCTTTTGCTGATCAGGGCATAGACTTAACCGACGTTGACAGGATTGCAATCGGCCTTGGTACCAGGGGCAATATGACAATCCCAGGCGGTTCGGGCAAGATGTATATTGATGACATCCGTCTATATCGGCCGAGAGTTGCCGGTGAATAATAAGAGACATTTTGTTAGCTAAAAGATCGAAATTACCCAGGAAGGGCTGCAAGCCTCCGCACCGGCAGCCCTTCCTTGATTATATACCATTATTAGTATACAGAACAAAACCTGTACATTTCTATTGTGGTGATTACGTATTTTTATATAAATCTTCGGAGCATAAGAAAACAACCATGTCATCATAATTAACCGAAAAAATCAAAAACAGCTTTATTTGTCAGAAAGATTTGATACTTTAGTAACCGAGAAGATTACTATCGGTACCGTGAGAATTTAAGTAAGAAATGATATTATTCCTAACACACAGGAGATAGCAGTTGAAAACGATTGATCTACGTAGCGATACTGTGACTTTGCCAACGCAAACGATGCGGGAAGCGATTTTTCATGCCGAATTAGGCGATGACGTGTTCGGCGAGGACCCGACAACGAATAGACTTGAGAAAATGGCCGCCGAGCGGATGGGAAAAGAAGCGGCACTAATGGTCGCCAGCGGAACAATGGGAAACTTGGTGTGTGTGCTGACCCACTGCAGACGCGGCGAAGAAGTCATCCTGGGCGATCAGTCACATACGTTTCTCTATGAAGCCGGCAGTATGTCGGCTGTGGGCGGCATCCACCCGCACACAATCGCCAATCAGCCTGACGGTACAATGCGGCTGCAAGATATCGAGGCGGCTATTCGCAGCAACAACGTACATTTTCCCCGGAGCCGGCTCATCTGCCTGGAAAATACACATAATCGCTGTTACGGCTCGGCTCTTACTCCATCTTACATGGAATCAGTCGCAAAATTGGCTGCTGATAAAGGCCTCAACGTATATCTTGATGGCGCCAGGGTATTTAATGCTGCTATTGCATTGGATGTGGACGTAAAAGAACTGACCTGTCACGCCGATTCGGTGAGCTTTTGTCTATCCAAGGGGCTTTCTTCGCCGGTGGGTTCGCTTATATGCGGCACCAGTCAATTCATTGCCGAGGCACGCCGCAACCGAAAGGTCCTGGGGGGTGGCATGCGGCAATCTGGAATCATTGCTGCAGCAGGGATTACATCCTTAGAGCAAATGGTGGATCGATTGGCAGAGGATCATGAAAATGCAAAACGTCTGGCAGAAGGCATTGCCGGCATCCCGGGACTGTCTATTGAGCTAAATAGAATACAGACAAACATAGTATACTTTGACATAGCTGACAAACAATTCGATGCCGGGAAACTCGTGACACAACTTGCTGAGAGGGGAATTAAAATGCTGCAGTTAGCACCGAGCCGCCTCAGAGCGGTGACTCACTATGGTATAAGCGCTGAGGATATAGATTTAGCATTGACGGCGATGAGTGAAGTAATGGCCCAGTCGTAATCGACGTTAGAATAATCGGGGCCTATACCAAAACAATCAGTACAGGCCCCGAAATCTTGTTATTTATCATCCAGCCGGATGTAAAATAATCTGGTCAACATATATATGATCTCTGTCTCCGTCGGCCGACTGGCCGGAATCAGTGCCATCTCCCATACCAAGAGTGATCTTCTTCACGGATGTCAAATCAACTCCGCCGTCACTGAACAAACTAAGAGTTCCTAACAAAATGAAATATTTTCAAGGTTCATAGCCGATGATATGAGTAGCTGACTGTTACTAACAAGAGCAAGGAGGCTACTCATGGCAAAACAAATTCTTGACGACGAGTTATG
>Ga0180438_10000370_pt1 | contig 88634 bp, 89 predicted proteins | sample SS_ome_12_FD_132455 | JGI IMG/M metagenome (GOLD analysis project Ga0180438, IMG submission 132455) | Hypersaline lake sediment archaeal communities from the Salton Sea, California, USA - SS_3_D_2 metaG | ecosystem: Environmental > Aquatic > Non-marine Saline and Alkaline > Hypersaline >... | reverse complement strand
TAACTTTTCTAAGGTTCCTATTGGACAATTGGGATTTTCTGCTACTGCCTTCCTGACATCACAATAATCATCTTCGCTTAACTTTTCTAAGATTCCTACCGGACAATTGGAATTTTCTGCTACCGCCTTCCTAATATTCCAACTGCCATTCTTGCTCAATTTTTCTAGAGTCTCTGTTGAACAGCTGAGATTTTCTGCTACTGCCCTCCTGACATCACTATCATTATCTTCACTTAACTTTTCTAAGATTCCTACCGGACAATTGGGATTTTTTGCTACTGCCCATCTAACATTCCAACTATCGTCTTTACTTAACTTTTTTAATATATTCGTTGAGCAATTAGAATTTTTTGCTACTATCCATCTAATATCATCATTATTATTATCTTCACTTAACTTTTTTAATATATTCGTTGGGCAATTAGGATTATTTGCTATTGCCATTTTAAATTCATTATTATTATCTTCACTTAACTTTTTTAATATATCCACCGGACAGCTAGGATTCCTTGCTATAGCTAACCTAACATCATAGTCGCTGTCTTCGTTTAATTTTTTTAATGTCTCTACCAGACAATTAGGATTACCTGCTACCGCTCTCCTAATCTCCCAATGACTATCTTTGCTTAATTTTTCTAGTGTCTTTGCTGAACAATTAGGATTCCTTGCTACTGCCTTCCTAACAATCCAATCATTGTTCAGGCTTAGCTCTTCTAATACATTAATAATATCTAATTCCTCTTTGATATATATTTCTGAACAGACAACTTTATCATTTTTCTTTTTTATTTCTCCTTCATTTTCATCTCTTTCTTTCATCTCTCCTCCCCCTTCTACCTTGCAACAATGATATGCCTCCTCTTTATAATATTGAAATGCATCTTCTAAATCTCTTGAAAAATGAAAGCCCGAATTACATAAAATTACCGGACCATCATGCTTATATCTCTCTCCTACCTTAAACTGAAAATCACCGTACTTTGCTTTGTAATCTTTTAAGAAAAATTTGTATCCTTCTATTATCATGGTTTGATCCTTTTGTATTTTTAAATTAGTATTAGAATCATGAGAAGTATTATACTGATGCAAACTGTTATAATAATTAATATGATTCCAAAACTTTTTATAAGAGTAGGTAAAACAATTTTTATATTAATTTCTAAGTTTTGGATGTTTGCTCCAAGTCTGTCTACTTTTTGTTCTATTTCATCAAGTCTGTCTACTTTTTGTTCTATTTTATCAAGTCTGTCTACTTTTTGTTCTATTTTTGCAACATCGTTAAGGATTTTTAAACCTATATCTCTTTCTAGATTTAATATATTTTTTAAACGATCAATATATATTGCAAGATTTTTGACATAATTCATAGGTTACCATATTTAAATGTGCGTTTAAATTGTTTTAACTTTGTTCAGGTACCAGTTCCGAGCGATTATTGAAACTTGTTTACTTACCTGTTTCCATGGTAGATCGTTTGTAGTAAGCTCATCGGTCGATTCTTTTAAAATATCATTATTAATCCATTTCAAAAAAGGACCCATCATTTTTATATCAATTCCATCTTGACACACTATCGATAATCCTTGCTCGCACCGTGCTTCGGTAACAAATTTTTCAGCAAATATTTGTGCATTTTTTATAATTTGAGGATCCATTTGTGCGGGTTTTTCCTGTTTAACAACTTGATGCTTTTTTCCTTTTGCTTTAAATATCAGTTCGGCAATTTCATCACGTGGGACAGATCTGTGACAAATTTGAGGATACATTACTATTCCTTCTCCAATTCCTTCAACGCCAAATTGTTCAAAAACCCACGGATCTTTTTCTTCTACAGTATTTACTAATTCATTAATAAGGTCTACTTTTTTTCTTAAATCATCCTCATTACCAAAGCTGAGAGCTATTGAATCGGTTGTTAACCATGGAATTACAAAGATATCATTAAAATTAATATCAATATTTTCATAATTTAACCATTTACTATTAATATCTTCAGGATCTGTATAAAGGATGGAGTTTTCGTTAAAATTATTGTCATCTTCCTTACCTAATTGGATAGCAAAGATGGCGAAAATTTTTTTACCTATTTTAGATATAGCTGTTCTTCGTTGAATTCCTTGGCCACACCATTCCCCGAAAATTACCAACTTGTAACCAGGTGGACGATTTAATATGGAAAAATATGATTTATTTTTTGTAACCCAAGCACAAAATTCATAATTGTCCTTGCCGATAGATAGAATTCGTTCTCGTGATTGGGCGGTAACATTACCCTCTGAATCAATCTGAACAATACCACACGTTCCATCCAGTTTGACTTTAGGACGGTATTTAATGGTAGGATAATCGTATTTTTGCCCTAATTCCTGTTCAATATATTTTTTTCGTTTTTTAATACTTCTTCTTAGATTGTGAAATTGTTCTATACTTATCCATTTTACTAGCTGCATATATTACTCCACTATTTCTAACAGAAAGTCAAACCTTAACTTTACCGGATATTCTTTGTCACAATTTTCGCAATAAATACCCGTTTTATATATTTTTCCCGATACAGGATACATAAGATATTCATCGTTAAAGTTTTTAATTAATTTAGCTTTACATTTCTCACACGTTTTATGAATTTCATAAGGTAAGTATTGTCTTTTTGGTCCTTCAATAGCGATTGGCAATTTTACAAGTTTCAATGTTTTTCCTTTCAAAGTTTTTTTAATATCACATGTAAAATTTAAAAGTCAATTTTTTTTTAGAAGTAATATTAAAACAGCTATTTAACAATTGTCCTATACTAATAGAATAGTGATCAAAGTTTCTAAGTCAAAAAAAAATAGTCAAAGTGCTAAAATTTTAAGAGAGTTTTCTAAACGACTTAAATATGCAATGGATCGTTCATTAGATATTGTTGCTGATAATGGACATAATTATTTGTTAGGCAGAATACCAAATATTAAAGAAAATGATGATTATCGTGATAGCTTAACAGTAAAAAAGGTTGACTTAGCTAATAAGGAAGAATCTGCTGTTACAATCATGGCAGACACTTCTATATTAGAGCAAAAAACAGTCCGAGATATTCACCAGCATGAAGATATCATCTATATACAGATTAAAGGTAAGAATCTTGAAAGGGATAGATGCTTAGACATGTTGGAGTCTCTTAGTCCGTGGACGTTAGATACTATACCGTTTTTTCCAGACGAAAAAGATGCATTAATTATTTACAGAAGAGTGACAGAGAGAGAGATAGGATTAATTAAAAAAACAAAAATAGATCAATTGCCTTATATTAATAATATGCTTAAATTGTGTGGTATTACTCCAAATAGAACTTTTAAAGGTAAAAATTTGGATATGAAAGAAAATGAACGAAAAGTTATACCTGATTTTGCATTTAATGCGCTTAGGATGGAATTTGGGCTAGGGACAGAAGCAAAGCCACACTGGCGGCCGATGGTTATTAAGGCAAGGAATGATAAAAAAATAATTGTTAAAGATAAAAAAATTAACAAAGCACTTACTAATCCAAAAAGTCAAGAATGGAAAAAAGGAAGTGTTTCACGAGATAATATAACAATAAACGATTTATTGTTATTAACTAACTTTCAGGACAAGGTGAAATGAATATTAATAGTATTAATAATTCACTACAAAAACAACTTATCAAGATTATTATTGAAAGTAATAATAGTGATAATGTTACAGTTGCTAAAGCTGTTTTAAATGACATAGCACATGAATTATGTAATCCGGTTTATAATATTGAAGGAATTGAAGGCGGGGCTATCGGTATTTTTGGTTTTGAGGAAATGAAAAGTGATTCTAGCGTTATTAAAGATAGCGTAAATGTAAAAATAAAAGTAACTGCAGAAGATCTTTTTATTGATATTTTACAAAGTGGAAAAGTTTTAGATTCATTTGCTACATCAAGAGAGATAGGTAATTATAGTGCTTTAATTACAGATATTGTTAAATCTGTACAAAAAATCAAACCAGAAAGCAACAATTTGTTTCAAGTTGTATAAAAAATAGAAGTACCCCACCGACGTTTTTATAAATAATATTCTATAATTATATTATGAACGACACTCCTACAGGGCAAGTGTGGATCGAAGATTTTGATCGCGGCGTCATTGTAACGATGGGCGGACAAATTTTAGATTGGTCATTAGATGGTAATGATCAGTCTAATTATATAATTCCATTGGCCAATTTTAGCAATTTAACTAGTGCTGATATGCCAGTTGACCTTAATGGAATAAGTGCCCCAGGTGTGCCAATAACATTTAATAATCCATCAGGGATTTATGAGGATCATGTTTTACCTTCAATAGAAGTATCTCGCAATGACGAATTTAGTGTTGCATTAAACAGATGGACACCTTGCACATTAGCTTATAGGGCACCAGCTACAGGAGCAGTAGCAAAACAGGTTACATTGCCATCAGGGACCGTAGTAGACGGTTATGATAAATATGAGACACAACAAAGTGCTTGGCCATACGATGTTATTTATACGATAAATATTAAGGCTAAATATAGAAGGGTTGCACAAGAAATACTTTCTAAAATTGTAAGGATTTATCAACCTTATAGTTTAATTAATGTTATAGATTCTTTGTCTGAAACTAGAACTTATAGTGCTTACAATGAAGGGTTTGTTGATACTAGTGAAATATTAGCAATTGACGATAGAATAATTTCCTGGTCTCTTACCTTACGTGTAGAAGCAGAAATTGATATGAATGATCCAGTTGAGCATAAAGCGGTATTTCAATTACCAGAAATTAATTTTATTCAAAAATAATAGGATTTTTTAAAATGAAGGTATTTGCTAATACAAGAAATTTTTCAATATCTATTTTACTTCCAGATATATCTATATCTCATATTCGTGCTCATTCTAAATTTGAATTGGATGAAAAATATCTTAACCATCCTAATGTGGTTAGAATGATTAATAATGGATGGATTAAGGAAATTCCACAAAAAATTATTGAAAAATTACCTGAACGAAAAAAATTAGAAATAAAACCTAAAAAAGAAAATAAACAGCCTCAAGATAAGGTGAAAGAACAACCTATTAAACATGAGGAAAAAATAGAAGAAGAGTCTGTCAAGGTTGATACAATAATAATACATCCTATTCGAGAAATAGACGAAGAAATTATCCTAGGTATAGACGAGCAAGATAAGATACCTGACAGTTTCAATTCTAATGAAAATGAGGTTTTGATAGAAACATCTTTTCCGAACTGTGATGAAAATATTGTTTTAGAGGAAACATTTAAAGAACCGGAAAAGAAAAAATCTAAAAGAAAAAAGAGAAAATATAAATTAAACGAAGATAAAACTTAATGGAGGAATAAAATGGCTTCTTATTCAAGTGCTGGAATTTATGTAGAAGAAAAAAGTGCAGGGCCAGGCGCAATTGGTCCTGTTTCTACAGCAAATATGGCCACGGTTGGATTTACCCCACGTGGGCCAGAAAATGAGGCTACATTAGTTACTAGTTTAGAAGAATATTTCCGGGTTTTCGGTAACCATTGGAATGAATCCTTAATTAGTTTCGGAGTAACAGCATTTTTTAAAAACGGTGGAACTAGCGCATACATTGTTAGGGTAACCCCCAGCGACGCAGTTGCGTCTAGTTGCGGACATAATACCTCTGCAACAGCCGCAGAGGAAACATGCAGGTTACATTCTACTGCTACTGATGGAATAACTAATCTGGGTGCTAGCAATTATAATATTGCTGTATCAATTGATAATAGTGATCCTAAAGAAATAGATGTTACTGGAGATTTAGGCGCCTCTAGTCCTTATACTCTTTCTGATTTAGTATCTACTATTAATACAGAATGGAATAAGGCACAATTTCTTGGCGCTGCTGTAACAGATCCTATTCTTACCCTTGATGGAACCCATTATAATATCAATCTGGACATTGACGGCGGTGGAGCCGCCGATATTGATGTTACTGGCGATAATGGTGTAGCCGGCACTTATGCCTTATCGGCAATTGCAGGAAATATTAACACTGCAGTTGGATCGACTGTTTGTTATGTAACAGGAACTAAACTTCTCTTTAAAGCTGGAACCAGTATTGTTTTTGCTGCTCCATCCGCAAATGATTGTACTAATTTGCTTACTGGGCTTGACGAAGGAGCTTATCCTCACAGTTATGCAAGCAATACAGACACTATTTGTTCTATAGATACTGATGTTTCTTTTCAAGGAAGATTAGTTTTTACATCACCAACCACGGGATTAACTTCAGAGGTTGAATTTTCTGCACCGACAGTTAATGATTGTACTGAACTTTTACTTGGACTTGACGAAGCATCCTATCCTCATACTTACAAAGGTACGGACTTAAAAGAATATTGGGACGTTGTCGCAAGCAGCAAAGGCGTATGGGGTGATGGTCTTCGTGCTGAAATCGAACCTAACGAGAATTATTTTGATGCTACAACTGGAGCTTATACCAAGTTTGATTATATTGTTTATGAAAAGGACTCAAGTGGTACTTATGTGGAAGAGGAAAGGTATGAATCAGTATCTATCTCTGATAATACTGACGCAAGGTATTTGCCAAGTGTAGTAAATGATGAATCGTCATTAATAGAATTAACTGTCGACACTGACGGTCCGGCCATTATGGAAGCTTTAGCTCCTATAAGTAAAAGTTTGTTTAGTATTGGTTATGGTACAGGTGCGTTAGCAGCTTTTACTGCTACATTGTCAGTTCCTACTGGTTATGAAGTTTTACCAGGATCACTAACTGTCCATATTGACGGAGGGGCATCATTAGGTGCTGACACTGACGCTGGTGACGGAACTGGAACTATTGATGGAGGCACTATTGATAATACAGCTTCCACTATAAATTATACAACTGGGGCTGTTACAGTAACTTTTGACGGTGGCAGCGAACCAGCAGCTGACGCAAATGTTCAAATCACATATATTCTAACTCCAAATGGGACGGTTTATTGTGATTTGGCAAGTGGTTCAGATGGAACAACTAGTCTTATTACAAGAACTACCACGACTGCACCTGCGTTAGAGGCTACCAAGTCTGGAATGTATGCCTTAAACGATGTTGAAGACTCTTTTCAGTTAGCCATTCCGGATTTTTGCTACGATCCAACATCGTTGGACGATCAAATTAGTTATGCAGAAGGCCGAGAAGATGTATTTGTAATCGGATCGGTCCCAGAAAATAATTCAGCCACTAATGCGGCAAAATGGAATCGACAAACTTTAAATAAAAACACTAGTTATCTTGCTATTTATAGTCCGTGGATTAAAATTGCTGATCCTTTAAATGAAGGTCGAGCTAAGTTAATGCCTAGCTGTGGTCACGTAGCAGGGGTTTATGCTAGGACAGATAATAATGTCAACGTTGGAAAAGCCCCAGCGGGTATTACTGATGGAGCTTTAAATTATTGTATTGGTCTCGAGTCACGGTTCAGCAAAGGTGAACGAGATGTATTATATCAAGCCCGCGTTAATCCATTGGTAGATTCTCCTTATACGGGACGAGCTGTATGGGGCGCCCGGACGGTATCATTAGATTCTGAATGGAGATATATTCAGGCTCGACGATTATTTATTTTCTGCAAGAAATCAACTTTTAATGATACTCATTGGGCAGTATTTGAAAATAATGATGAATTACTTTGGTCTCGTATTAAATTACAACTTACAGGTTTCTTAAGTAATTTATATAATGACGGTTATTTTAAAGGAGCAACTCCATCAGAGGCTTTTGAAGTAATTGTTGATTCAAGCAATAATACTCAGGCTCAAATTGATGCAGGTCTTGTAACAGTAGATGTTGGAATTGCACCTAATAAGCCAGGGGAATTTGTAAGATTTAGATTTAGCCAAAAAACAGCAAATGCAGTTTAATTAAAAAATAGTAAAATATGGGTCTTGCAATAAAATATTGCAGGGCTCATATTTTGATTTCTTCTAAAATTATGTTATTATTATATAAGTTTTCCATTTTAAATGGAGGAGGACATTAAATGGCACGAGAAATGGCAAAAGACTATTTACAGTCTATGAAGTATCATATTGTTGGTGTTCCTACTAATGGTAATACTTTTCCGATAACTTCAGCAGGATTTAGCGCAGTCACTATTCCTGAAATGACGGCTGAAGTTGCAGAATACAGGGAAGGATTAACTAAATTTACAATCAAACAAGGCGGTATTCCGGCAGTTTCAGACGTTACCCTTTCGAAGGGTGTGGTAAAGGGTGAATCAGATTTTTGTAAATGGATGCTTGATTTTATAAGTGGTAACGAATATAGATACGATTTTACAATTCATCATTTACACAGAGATGATTTTGCAGAAGAAACACCTTTTGGAACTGTAAAGTATGAAATTAAAAATGCTATTCCTATTCGAGTAAAACCAGGAGGCGATCTAGATGCATCTACATCTGATATTAGTATTCGAGAAATGGATATTGCTTGCGAATGGTTTGATATAGAAAATACTTCAGCAGCTGATTACAAATTTGCTCCATAATTAATTAATGGCAAGACATTCCGCACTTGATATTTTACCAGCGTTCAGGTTGATACAGTAATCATTTCCTATATTTCTTCCGCGAGTAGGATTTAATTAATGAATATTAGAAAAATAAATTATTGGTTATTAAAAAAAATCAACTTATTAAACGAAGATAGTGCATTACCTCCTGAATTTCAAGGATTCGGATTTGATATTGACGATGAACTGGTTAAATCATGGGATGATGATTTGGTTAAAAAATATGGATTACCTCGCTCGATTGATCCTTCTCAAGTTATAAAAAAGAAAATTAGCGGCATTAATTATATAAAATATTATGAAAAAAAGAAAGAGGCTACTATTGTAGACGCTGTTTGGGCATTTAGAGCGCCAGTATCTTCTGAGGAACAAGCAAAAAAAATAGGTATTAGAGCACAAAAAGCCTTAAAAGGAATAAGAACCTTACCTTCTACAATTCCTACTCTTCATACTAGAGCACTTTATGTTGGATGGAACGATGAAGATTCAATAAGTTTAGTAAAATTACCACCAATAAAACAATCTAAAGAATATTTTGCATTTGAAAAGGATATGTCTAAAAAGGATGCGCTCAATTATCTGTTAAAAAAAAGAAAGATAAAAAAATCCATGATAAATGCATTACAAATAAGCGAACTAGAATTTGAATGGCTAGACAGTTTATCCAACAAGGAGTATAATCAAAATATAGATAAATATATTGAAATGTATACAAGAAAGTGGAAATATTAACTATATTTTATAACATGTGATTAATGGCAAGACATTCTGCACTTGATATTTTACCAGCGTTCAGATTTCATCTTGTTGACGTAGCAACAACGATTGCATTTCCTGTATTTCTTCCACAAGCAGGGTTTAGTGAGATTACAGCTCCAGAAATAACTGCAGATATAGAAGAAATAAAAGAAGGCAATGCAATAGTCAAACGAAAGGTGATTACTGGCGCTTCCATGTCAACAATGACGTTGTCTAGGGGTGTTACATTCTTTGACAGCGATTTTTGGAGATGGTTTAGTAATGCTATATTAGGTCCTGAGCCGTCTTTACTTTCTCACCGTGTTAGAAGAAACCTAATGCTTTTACAATTTATGCATATTGGTGCAAGCACAACAGCAGGAATAGCCATATCGGCTGGAGCTACGGCTTTTCTTGGTGGAGTAGCCGGCGGAGCCGGCGGTATTGCTGCCTTAGGAATTGCGGCTGGGGCGGTAACGTTAGCAGGTGGTATGTGGAGAGTGCCGGCCAAGGCGTGGATGCTTTGGAATTGTTTACCGTCAAGATGGAAGTCAGGGACAGATTTTAGCGCTAATGACACAGCGGTATCTATTGCTGAGCTAGATATTGAGCCAGAATTAGTTGAAGAGTATTCCCTTACAACAACATTAGGCAGTTTGGCCGGTGGAGTATTAGGATAATAATTCTCTAGATTTTCGTTCTAATTTCAAAAGGTTAAAAAAATGTGGGAAGGATTTGAATTACAAAATGGCAACATTGAATGGAAGTATTATGAATTATTTTCTTCAGGGATCAAGAAATATTTACGTTATAAATTTGGAATAAGTAATAAAAATTGGTATGTTATTGAATTTGATGAAGATGGTGAATATATAAAAGATGATATGGGCAGTGCTAAAAATATAGATGATTCTTTTAAGAAGGCTACTCAATTTTTAAAAAAACTTTCTAAGAAAATAAAACCACCAAACAAAAATGAATATAAAAAAATACGTACCCCAGAAGAAAAAGCTAAATTTATAGCAAAAATTCGTACTCAGCAGAAATTCGAGTTACCAGAGGAAGGATATTATCCAGAGGTATTATTACCTCCTGATAATAATGAAAAAGGCGAAGAAGTTTATAACGGTATTGCTCATTATGAATCATCTAATACTCATAGATTTGTTTACTATGTAGATGGTGAGGCTGCATCTGGATTAATGCTTAAAATTATAATTGCTAGAAAAAGTGCAACAATAGATAGAGTATATACTAAACCTAAACATAGAAGAAAAGGTTATGCTAAAAAGTTATTCAAATATGCAAAAGAGATTTATCATAAAATATATCATTCAATAGACTTAACGGGTGTTGGTGAAAAATGGAAACGCAACGTGGGTGAAATATTTACAATAGGAAAAGAGATGGCATTAATTGACGAATTAAAAAAAATAGCTGAAACAATTACAACGGCAAATGTGCCGGGAGTAATTGCTCCAATGGTAACTATTAAGCGAATGCCAATCTTAGAGCCATTGGAAATTACTAAGGAAAAAATAGATAAAGTTAAGAAAAGAAAAAAATATCATCATACTGCTGAATTTATTGATATTGAAGATTTATTAGATGGTTGTAATTGTGATTAGTGCAATTTGATTGCATTAAAATAATAATCATGCTTTACTGTGTCAAAATTTTATTACAGATTTTAGATATTTCTTCAATAGCAGTTCTTTCTATTTTTTCCATATGAATTACTTCATCAAGATTTCCAAAGTAACATTCTAGACATTCAATTAATAATTTTTTTATTTTATCTTCTTGTGGACCATATGGCAAATCTGATTTATGATACACATTCTTAAGTTGTTCTTCTTTTTGTTCAAAATATCGAGTAATTTTTTCCTCTGTCCATTCTCCCCTTCTAATGGCTTTTAAAATCTCTCTGTCACGTTCAAGATTTAAATTTTTTTCTGTTAAGATTTGTTCAACCTCATTAATAAGTCTAACGACATGATAAGCAAATTTACAATCAAATCCATATTGTTGAATGTCTTTATATCTTTTTGAGTCCTGTTGAGGTCTTTTTGTTTTAATTTTATGAAGTTGACTATAAGCGTAACCTTTGAATTTATGCCAACAACCTCTGTGTAAAAATATTTTTCTATTTTCTCTAACAAGTTGGCCGACAGGGGAACAATAAATTACGCAACGTTGAGGAACAAAAAGAGCATCTACCATGTTGGGGTTATTTTCCATGCATAGTTGAAAGAACTTTACGATACTATATATTTGAAAATCATATTCTTTACCTTTTTTTTCATCTTTTACATGATGTTGTTGCCATTGTTCAAAACGATTAATTTGCTTTCCAAAGCCTAAAATTTCTCCTCTCAAATGAGGAAAAATCATATCTTTTTTAGGAATACAAAATCCATAGATGTCTGCATCGCTATCATCGGCGGCAACACCATAAGCAACTGATCCCATTAGGCAAAGATATTGCGTTGATTGAGGTAACCAAGGGGGTGGATTGATTAGTCGATCTCTAACAAGGTTTTTTAAAAGAAACATTATAAAAATACTATTTTTTAAGTTAATTCGGCAATTTTTCGATCAAGTTCTTCCAGTGACATTTCACGATCTTTTTCACGTCTTTTTTCGTCTTTTAACGCCAATAGTTCTTCTCGACGAGATTTGCGCGCCATTTCATTCTCATTTTCTTTAATTTCTTTTAGTTTAACATCTATAACATGTTTAACTATATCCAACTTGAGTTGTAATATTGCTGTTTCAGGATTAACTTTATGCACAAAAGATTCGGTTGCGCATTCTTTTAATTGTGCATTTATTGTTATAGCAATCATATCTAGATTAGGTCTAGTGTTACTGGTTAATGGCAAATCCCACAAGTCTTCAACGCTTGCCATTCCAACAGGCGTATTAAATCTTAATTTAATGCGCGCCGCTTTTTCAAATAAATTCATTTTAATAACTCCTTTTTTGCTAATTTTACTTGTTGATGTTTGGTTTTTTAATATACCTTACTAAGTAATATTGTTTATTATTGCTTTTCTAATATCATCGTCATCCTCACTTAATTTTTCTAGGGTTTCTGTTGGACAATTGGGATTTTCTGCTACCGCTAGTTTAATATACCAGCAATTGTTTTTACTTAATTCTTTTAGTGTCTCTATTGGACAGTTAGGATTTTTTGCTACTGCCCATTTAATATCATTATGATTTTCTTTACTTAATTCTTTTAGTGTCTCTATTGGACAGTTAGGACTTTCTGCTACTGCTTTTCTAATACCCCAATTGTCATACTTACTTAATTTTTCTAGGGTTTCTGTTGGACAGTTGAGATTATTTATTACTTCACATCTAACATCACTATCATCATCCTTGCTTAACTTTTCCAGGGTTTCTGTTGGACAATTGGGATTGCTTACTACTGCTCTTCTGACACTCCAATAATCATCCATACTTAATTTTTTTAATATTTCAACTGAACAATTAGAATTTAATACTACTTCCCTCCTAACATCCCAATCATTATCATTACTTAATTTGTCCAATATATTTACTAAGCAATTAGGATTTTTTGCTACTGCCCATCTAACATTCCAACTATCGTCTTTGCTTAGCTTTTCCAGGGTTTCTGTTGGACAATTGGAATTTTTTGCTACTGCTTTTTTAACATTCCAATTATTATCTTTACTTAGTTCTTTTAATATATCCACTGAACAGTTAGGATTCTTTGCTACCGCTTCTTTAATATTATAATTACTATCTTCGCTTAATTTTTTTAACACATTTATTGGACAGTTAGAATTATTTACTATTGCCCATTTAGTATACCAATTATCATCCTTGCATAATTTGTCTAATATTTCAACTGGACAGTTAGGATTTCTTACTACTATCTCTTTAATATTATTATCTTCACTTAATTTTTTTAATGTATTGATTGAACAGTTAGGATTTGCTGCTACTGCTCTCCTAACATCATTATTACTATCTTCACTTAATTTTTCTAATACTTCAGCAATATTTAATTCTTCTTTGATGTGTATTTCTGAGCAGACAATCTTGTCTTTCCCCTCTTTTATTTTTCCATCTCCCTTCACCTTGCAACAATGATGTGCCTCCTCTTTATAATATTCAAATGCATCACTTAATTTTTTAGAAAAATGAAAACCTGATTGACAAAGTATTACTGGACCATCATGTTTATATTGTTCTCCTACCTTGAATTGAAAATCACCGTACTTTGCTTTGTAATCTTTTAAAAAAAACTTATATCCTTCTATCATTGCTTTTCTTCCTTGATTTTTTAATATTACAGTATAATTAAATTTTATTTTTTAAAATATAATCTTTAAAGTTCTATTTATATCTTCAGATATTTTAACAATAACTGAATTACGTTTGGTAGATGAAAAGCCTAATCCACTTATTTGGTTTGTATTTTTTTCGCATTTCATCTTTTCGCCTAGTACTTCGAATACTTTCCTATGTATATTTAGTTCATTTTTGATAAATTCATTATAGAATCCACGAGCCTTATCTTCATTTTTACAACCATCTATCATGAAAAAGTAGTGTCGATTACCGACACCTATATTATTCCAATGATTAGGTGAATACATGATAGCATTGACCTTGTGAAATTTTTCTGTTTTTATGCCCCAAATTTCTTTGGAGGTTTTATCATGAGGCAATGATTCTATAATTTTTAATCCATTTTCTCGTGAATATAAAATATTTGCGACTGTTACTTCATGGCCGTCTGCTAGATTTTTATCAAAAGAAAATTTATAAATTATTCCATCGAATTCTATTTCTGCTCGAAAGCCAGATCTTCCACCCCGATGTGTATAGTTATGTACAAAAAATCTATATTTACCTTCTGGCATTTTAGCAGGATTTGTATATGTTATATTTTCTACTGCAACATTTTTGATAGGTTCAACAATATCAACATCTAAATGTCCAGATGACGGATGCTTTAAACCTTTGTTAGGATAATAAATATGATTACTATTCGGTTCGAACACATGGGCGTCAAAATCATTATGATTATCGCCATCCTCATTCCACTGAATAGAAAATCTTAGATAAGCGTCAATATTTCCACCTGCTGATTTAACTCTTCTCTTCATTAAAGAGTCAGTAATATTTCCATTATAAGTCCAGCTGAAGTTATTATTCCATTTAAAGAGTAAGGGGGCATCAATGTGTACAGGAGCAATTAGCGATACTAGATTGTTTTCATGATTGTTGGTAAATTGTATTTTAATACTGTTACATTTTGGTACTATTTTACTAATAAATTCCTCAATAGAAACTTCTTCTATACCGTCAAACTGTTTAGGATTTTCTTTAACTTCATTGCTTAATATTTTCACTAAATTATCTTGCATTAATTCAGACGCAGATCTATCAGCAAAAATAACATTATTTATACTAACATCCTCTAGTTGAGCATAACGACGTTCTAACGAATCTCGTAAGCCTAGTTCATCAATTTTTAAGATAGCTTTCTCTATCATATGTTTCGTAATAGGAGCCGAGGTTCTTTTGTAATTTTCAGGAGCAACCTTCTTTTCGTAGGAGTTAACGGCGTTATTTAGCTCTATACCATTTGATAAATCTAAAAGCAATGTACCAATTGCGGTTCCTCGAATTTTAGCAGCCCAACTTTTATAGTTAAGCCAAGTATAATATTCTTTTTTTTCATTTTTGAGATTTGAATATATTTCTTTATGTGAGCGAAACTCTTCAATCATTGATCGAAATTCTTCTCCACGATAAATGGAATTACTATCAATAAGATCTAAAACCAATTCAATAGCAACTATGTTAATTTCTTCAAGTCCGCGTTCAAATACTCCTTGCGCAGATGAGGCATCTCCAATTAAGGTTCCTTTATTTGAGGATAAAAATCTGTCAGGAACTATACAATTAAAATGATGCCATGTAATATGATCAATATTTGGTGGATCTTTAGAATGATCATGGCCCGATCTAAGCACAGTCAGATCTTCAATATTAGATTCTACACTTATGTAAGCATCTTCAGGATCTATTAGAAAAATTTGATCAATTTTACATTTCTTGATCAGAGTATCCATCTTTTTAGCAACAATTTGATACTTTATGTCTAGAGGTCCCTCTAAATGATCGATATTCCAAACAGTTATCAATTCATTGTTTACGATTTTAACAACACGTCCTATTCTAAAAATGAATTTATTGCAATTATCACAATCATATTTTTGTCTTTCGCGAAAGATTTTATTAGTGCCTGGCGGAAATGCTTCTTGATAAGACTGAAAAAGTTCATCTTTATTAATATCTACTATGAATAATGGACCTTCTTCCGCCATTGAATAAAATTGTTTTCTTACTTTATTTGCAAAATTTTTAAAACTCATTTTTTGTTCTCGTTTTTTTAACTAGTCATCAACAATGAACAATGAAACACCTCTTAAGATATGTCAATTAAAAAGTGCTATCTTAAAGATATTTATTGATATTCTGAAAATAGTAATTTTATTTTTTTAATCTTAAAGCCTTGACTTTTTATATTTTTCATGTAATTGTTCTAACAAAATGTTTTACTCTTAGTTTATAAGTGATTGATTTTTATATTAACTAGATTAGACGATGGAGAGATTTTGAATTGCGTTAAGTACGAAAAAAAATTAGGTATAAATATAGGCAGGAACAGAAAAGGTTATGAAAATTTTGCGGGCAAACGAAAGGTGCGTCTTAACGTATGGATGGAAAGATCTCGATATGTTGAACTTAAAGAATTAGCACATTATGAAGATAAAACAGTTAGTGATATTGTTAGGGAATTAATTGATAAATTGTTACTTGTAGACACTATAGAAGATTAAAAGAAGGTGATTAGATGGATGATCCAAAAAGTTCTAAAGGATATTTTGAATTGCCGGGAGGCGTTTTGTATGAGCAAAACGGCTCTACTTTTCCTCTAAAAAATGTATATATGAGAGAAATGACGGGGGAAGAAGAGGATCTTTTAATGAATAGGAAAATTAGCTATGAAGATCGAATGATTTTTTTAATTGCTAATTGTATTACTAGCATTGACGATGGAGATCAGATTTCGGTAACGGACAAAAGTCAAATACTTAAATTAGTTAAAGATATGATGATAGTGGATTTGAGTTATAGCATTTTGGGTGCGCGAAAGGTTAGTATTGGCAATCAGTATTCTTTCAAAGTAACTTGTCCTGAGAATGAATGTAAAAAAAGTTTTTTTCAAACATATGATTTGGACAATGTACCGATAATCAAGCCTATTGAGCCTGAAAACATCATTTGGGATGTTGATCTACCCGGATCGGGTAGTACGGTTAAAATGAAGGTAATGCAAGCTAAAGATCAAAAAAAGGCACGGCAATTGCTTAATGCTGGTGATCAAAGTCTTATGACAACTGCTTTAATGACGAGAGTGATTGAAATAGATGGAAAACCACCTACTCAAGCAGATTTAAAAAAATTACCATTAAAGGACCGGAATAAAATAAGAAATTCGTATCAGATAAAAGAGGGCAAAATTGAGACTGATATAGATGTTGTTTGTAACGCTTGTGATCATAGATTTACTGTTAGTATAGAGCCACAGGGTATTGATTTTTTCTTCCCTTCGGAGACCCAGGAGTTTTAGAGGATCAGGTATTTTATTTAATGGAAATGATGAAAATGCCTTATTCTGAAGTAATGAAAATGCCAAGCTCGAGACGGGTACGATTTATTGAAAAAAAAGACAAACTAGAGAGAGAACGACAAGAGCAACTAAAAAGGAAATAAAAAATGAATATATTTAGAAATATTCCAAAAAAAAGATGGACACTTCAGCCAGTAAGACTGTGTAAGAGAGGGTGTATATTCTGACAGTTTTTTAATATTTTGTCAAAAAAAAGATAATTTCTTTTTCTTTTTTTGAATTATCGTTTCGCATGACAAGAGTATAATTTTCTTTTTGATAATCTACAATAAAATTTAATAAATTTACTGCCTTTCTAAATACTTCTGTTTTTGATTCAGCATTTATGTCTTTTTTTATTCTTTCCAATTGGGCATGTTCGTTAGGTGTTAAATCTATAGTAAAACGACGTTTAGTCATTTTAATTTACTCCTTTTATTTAATAGTATTAATTTGATTTGATAAATTCATCTAAAGCATTTCTAAGTTTTTCTGCTTGCTTAATAGTTAAATGAATACTTTCTTCTCTTTTTTTTAGTAAAAATCCAACAACAATATTCATCAGTTGCTGAAGATTCTTGGACTTTAATTATATTTCCATATTGGTCTTTGAATTCATGTCTTTGTTTAAATCAGTGGAAAAGGACCAGTATATTCAGCAATAAAAATTATATGTCGTCGATTAATAATTATTTTTTGCAATGGAGCAAAGGGATTAATTTCTATAAATTCTCCATTAAGTAAGGTTTTAGTAATATTTCCAGAGTCGAGAATTAATACAGCTTGTGAAATTATCAATGAATGGTTCTGAACGGCTATAAGATTACCAACAAAATCGTATTCATTAGTGCAAATAAAATATTGACGATTACAAATAAATGTTTCTTTCATAGTAAAACTCCTTTATTTGTTATGGGAAAAATACGGTTTGTAGCTGGGTTAGCTAGGTCCCAAACCGTTTAAGGACCACCGGAGAAAAAATTCCTTGGTGGAGAGTGTAAAAAAAGTACCAAGGTAAGCACTGCACCCAGCTCTAACAGTGCTTTTTTTGTTAACCAATCTGCTGATTAAACTATGATACACCTTTTCTTACATGTCAAATAATAGTTCTATCTTTAAGATATATTTAAAGTATTTTATATAGAAATATAACTGTATTAGTGTTTTTGTATAATATTTTTTAATATCTTTTATATGGCAAGTATCAACTGAAAGATGGTTGTTAATATTCTAAAGATATTAATAATTGTAAATTATGCAAAAAGAGTAAAAATCATATAGTAAAAAAGTGAACAATATCATATTTTTATAATTGGTTGAGTGGGAAAACAAATAATATCATACCTTTACAACATATGGATCAATAAAACAAATAACCAAACAGTGATTTTAGACAATTAAGGGCATAGGTAGATATTTGGTTCAAATATTTGTAGCGTATCTTACATAAAATAGTTCAAATAAAGTTTAGTCCACTTACTTAGTCCACTATAAAAAATAAATAATATCATAAAGTTTTTCATTTTTATCACCGATTAGGTGATTTATCCATAATAAGAATGCAAATAGCTATTTTATATAAATATTTTGTAGCATATCTTACATAAAATAGTTTAAATAAAGTTTGGTCCACCACTTAGTCCACCTATAAAAGATAAATTATATTCTATATTTCTGGATAGTAAACTATTTTTATTAAAAACAGTATTTAATGATTTCATATATTTAATCATTGTTTTTTAAAAAAACATTGTTAAGTGTATATAATTATTCAATAAGTTTTTTCGACTTTTTGTCAAATGACATAATTGTGACAATTTTATAAATATGTGAAATTGTTGAATATATTTTACTTAATCAGTAAAGATAGTTGACCAAAAGTCGAAAAAACTTATTTAATGATTTTATATATTTAACATTTGTTGTTTTAAAAAACATTGTTAAGTGTATATAATTATTCAATAAGTTTTTTCGACTTTTTGTCAATTGTATTTACTAATTTATTCCCATGTAAGTATGTGTAAGTATATAAATAATTTTAATTAGTTATAAAATTGGCACAAAACTTGCTCTTATAATTATTTTTATATATTAATATATATTAATATTATTTTTTTTTTTTTTTAATTTATTATAGTATTTTTAATTTATTGTGTTTCGCTCACTTCGTTCGCGAAAACCCTATTCTTGACCGTTGATTTGAATTTGAGGGGAATCGCAACTCTAGACAAGGGAAGGAAGAGAAGAACCTACATGTAGGTAATATATAGGATATGATAGCCTGGGGATAGAGATCCGGAAAAAACACTCTCGCAAAATTGTATGTTAGATTACAAAAAATATATAGCAGTAATCAGAAGTGTTTAATTGGGTTTTTTAGGCTTTGAGAGGGTGAAAACATAGTTTTGTACCAGAAAAGGGGGTTGCGTCGATTCTGGGCAGGCTGAGAGGTATTGACGGGCCATCTTCTCAGTTCTGCCATAGTGGATTTCAGGATGGCTGAGGACCTGGAAGTTAGTTTCTGAATGAAATACTTGATTTTGTTGAGAAAACATGGGATTATTGTAATAATATGTGCCGTGTTTTAACTTAACCGATAGGAAAGATTCATGAATTTTGCCGGCTTAGGATTTGTATTCGGCGCCAAGGACGAGGGTGCTTCGAAAGTAGCTGAAAAGACTGAAAAATCTATGGCTGCTTTAAATTCAACGTTTGAAAATCTTGAAGAAACGGCAGCTCAGTCTCGTTTTAACGATGTGATATCGTCTTGGTCGTTATCCAGGCTAGATGAGATATCCGACAAGGTTGCAAATATCGCTGGTGAAATGGGATCTTTGCAAATGACGACGGGTATTGAACAAGAGATGTTTGAGTTGGAAAAAGCGTTTAAGCCTGTTGCGGCAAGCATGGGGATGACTGCAGAGCAATCGAGACAAGCACGGAAAGAAATTTATGCGACGGTTACTGCGTTGAATGTTTCGGCGGATGTTGGCATCGAGACAGCTAAGGAGTTTAATAAAGTTGGCAAGAGCATGTTGAATGCTTTTAGCACGGGTAAGGATGCCTTTAAAGACACGGTTCGAATAATGAAGGCATTTGATTGGCAGGCAAGCGAGACAAAGAGTATTTTAGAATCGTTTATTGATGCGCAAGGGAGGGTTGGAGTTAGCGCAGATAAGGCAAAATCGAAGTTTCGTGGTTTTGCAGATTTTTATGCGGCTTATGGACAAGCTACTGGAGACGCTATGGTAATGATGAAGGCGTTTCCACAAATTATTAATACTGTTTCGGCGTCGGCTGGTGTGTTAAGTAAGCAATTTGGTTTAACCAATGAACAACAGAATAACATAGTTCTTGGTATGCCAAAATTAATTACACGATTAAAAATGATGGGCGACGAAACACCTATTGATACCGCAAAATCGCTTGTTGATGTTATGATTAAGTCGCGAGACGAGATGCAGGCTCTTGTTACGGAGGGTGGAAATTTAGAAATATTAAATAAAATTTTACCTGGAATAGGTAACAATTTTGATGAAGCTTTAAAAACATTTGTTCAGACTCCGGATAAATTCGTTGAATTTGTGCATGAGATACGCAAGTCTGGCGGTGCCATGAGTACAGATTTATTTAAACGATTCAGAGATACTCTTGGTGAGAAAGTAGTTAGGTTAATGGATCAACCTCCGGAGGCATGGGCAAAGGCGACAAAGAAGATAAATGAAGGTACGCAAAAAGCTACCAAAAATATAGCTGGAGCGATGTCTAAACTTGCCAAAGACATGCATTCATCGTCGCGAACATTTGAAGATATTATGGGCCGCATGGAGGATTCGTATGAAATGCAGATGCGGCAATTGTCGGGGCTAAAAAAGAGCAAGATCTTAGATATACATCGAAAAAGATATAATAGAATTTTGGACATTACAGAAACGTTGACCACTGGTGACGGACCTTTAAGTAAGATGACAAAGTTTTTCTTACAATGGAAACAGGCAGGAGTGCATACTGCATTGGGTCCTATTGGTGGTGAGTTGGCAGAAATGACAGAGGCGGCGTTACCTGCTATTACGGCTGCTGGGTCGCTAGGATTACAATTTTCAGATATTGGAAAATATGCTAAAGTGCCTTTGGCTCCGTTATCGGCACTTAATAAAATGTTTTTTGGAATGCCTAAAATATTATTAGCCGTGTTAGGTCCTATAGGTCTTGCCACGACGGGTATTGGTATTTTAGCGAAGAAGTTACAAAAGTCGACGGTAGATGTTTATTCATGGCATGAGAAGTTAGCTAATGAGTTATTTAATATTTCAAAGAGATATTTATCATTTGTTCCATGGATTGAAGGACATTTAAAAGATATGAAGCCGTGGAAGCGGATTAGTGTTGTTTTAAGCATAGGACTTACTAAAGCGTGGGAATGGGCAGTCGAGCACTATGAATTTGGTAAGCAGACCATTAATAATATGTTTGATTTTTTTACGGAGAAGATAGAAAAAGCTCCATGGGGTAGAGTATCAGTCCGTATTGCTGAGTTTTTAACAAAGTCAATGATAGATGTTGTTGATGCAGTGGGGTTATTTTTTGCGGAATTATTTTCAGGGAATTTAATTAAGAGTATTCAAAAGCAAGAGGTACCAGTAGCTAGTGCTATTGGAAGATTTTTTGTTGCTATTGGTAAAGCAGTTAAAACTAGTGTTACTGCAGTATGGGGAAGATTTATTGATTACTGGAAAGATAGTACAAAGAGTAACGCCGATAAAATAATTGAAACCGGGAAGGTGGTTGGTGGGTATTTAGCATTAGGAATGGTGTTATCTACCAAGATGAGACAGGTAGGGTTTACTCTGGCGACGAGTTTTTTAAATAGTTTTCGGGTCGGGTTTTTAGGGAAGGTTTTTAAAATTTTAGGACCCATCGGGTTAGCTATTGGATCTTTAGCTTTAATTAGGAAAGGGTTTGAGAAGTTAAGTATTAATTCTATTGAGACTTTTACTGATGCTATAAAAAACAGATTGCCTACGGCGTTATTAGAGGTAGCTAAGAAAATAATGCCGGAGTCTACAGCAAATATAATAGATGAGATTGCTAAGGGTGCAGAAGATAAGACTCCATGGGAAAGGTTGGGTCGTGTATTTTTATATTTTATGAAGGAGGCATTTACTAAAAGTGTTAGACTAACTCAATTTGGATTGGGGTTTGTTGAAGATTTTATCAAATCAATTGATCCTAAGGCGTTCAGAGAGAAGGTGTCTAATTTCTCTTTGACGGGTTTTATAGATGGATTAAAGAAATCCAAGAATCCGATAATAGTTAGTATGAGAGATATTTTTGGATCTGTTTGGAATATTGCTTTAAAGGGTATTGCTTTTTTAAAGCCTATATTTAGAAAATTTTCTGAACTAGATTTTAAGAAAATTTTTGGTCAAATTGGGGATAAGATTAGAAAAGTTGATTTAGGTAAAACTTGGTCAGATATTAAAAAAATTGGGGGCGATTTTTTCAGAGGGATAGCCAATGCGATTAGAGCGTTTCCATGGTTTGATATAGTAAGGTCTGTAGTTGGATTTATTGGAAGTGTTTTTACTTCATTGATAGTGGGATTAATTTCAGGTGGAGAAAAATCTGTTGCGGACAGTGAAGAACCTTTAAAAGCTGGGTTTAATGATGTTTTTAAATCTTTGGGTCATTCTGTTAAGGAGATAGTTAAAGGGTTTATAGTTGGTATTGGGGACATTTTTGTAAATATTTGGCATGATGAATCATCTAGTTGGTTTGAAAAATTAACTGCGACTTTTATTACTGGGGCGATTGGTATTTTTGCTATTAAGAAGGTTATTAATCGTGTAAAAGGTTTTTTCAAACAACCTATTCCTACATTTTGCCTTGATCCTTCCTGTCTTGAGACTGGACTGATTAATATAAAAGGCAAAATTGGAGACATGAATATAGCCTTTGAAAAATCTGAGGAAAAGCACAAGGGGTTTTTAGCTAGAACAAGGGATCGATTTAGTAGAGTGGGGGAGTGGGTTAAGAAGATTCGTTATAAAACACCTGATTTAATTAGTACTGCAGACATGGCTAATCAGTTAAACAATGTTGAGAGACAGTCAGATGGTTTTATAGCCAGGATGCGTCAGAAGTTTAGAGAGAGGATAGTAAAGATTAAGTCAATTATTAATGCTGCAGAGACATCTCAACAATTTAATGTAGTTGAAAAGAGATCGGATAGTTTTTTTAATAAGTTTAAAGCTAAAGCGGGCAGTGTTTTTAGCAGATTTAAAGTTAAGGCAGGTGCAAGTTTAACTAAGGTTGGGTTTGCTTTTAAAAAAGCATCACAGGTTTCAATTAATGCATTAAATAGGATGAAGGTTGGTGCGCAAAAGGCGTTACTTTCAGTAAAGAGTGCTGGGGTAGGGATGGCTAATGCAGTTAAGACACATGCGGGGAAAATTGCTAGCGGGGCTGCAATGGCGTTTGGGGCTTTTACCATGATTGCGGAAACTGTACCTATGGAGAAGATAAAAGCATTCAGAGAGGAGGCGCAGAGGACGGGGGGGATTTTAGGCTGGGTGAAGGACAAAGCCGGGGGACTAATGGAGTCTTATAAAAATTTGGATGAGGTTACAAGAATACTTGTATCGACGGGGGGAATGATTGCAACTACGATGGCTCCTACAATAATTATGGCTATTCCTAAGATAGTAAAATCTATAAAGGGTATAGGGTTAGCATTTGCTGGTGCTACAGCTGGGATAATTGCAGGTGTTGCATTGATTGCGTATGGAATAAAGAAGTTTATAGATGAATTACATGATGCAAGATTGACTATGATTAAAATAAGGGCAGGATGGGCAAAAGATAAAAAAGAAAGGCAAGAATCTTTTAAGGCGGTAAAAGAGGAAGTTAAAGCGATTAGTAAGGTTACAGATGTTGGAGAGCTTATAGAAAGAACCAGGAGGTTGCAAAAAGCGAAGCTTGTTAAGGAGGGTGGAATTTTAGAATATGGAAGAGTGGAAGGAGAGAAGGGAGAGAAGATAGATACTGCTTTATTTAGAAGGGTTGCAAAAGCACGTTTTGAATTTTTTAAAAAACAGGGCAAAATTGCAGCAGGGATGGAATTTAATGATTTCTTAAAGATGGTAGCTCAAAGGAAGGATACAGTTAAAAATGTTTTTGATATGTTTGGTGATAGTGCGAATACAATAAAAGGTTATATAAAAAGTGGTGGAGATGCTACCAAGATAATGGCCAGTTTGGGTAGTGCAATTAGTAAAACAAGTGATAAGACAGTTAAAGCTGGAGAACAAGCTGCAGGCACAGCTAATTTATATTCACAAAGTGAAAAGTTTTTAAAAGAAAAAGGCAAAGAGACGAAGGAAGTACGAAGAAAAAAAGGTATTGCAGAGCTGGCTAAGACATTTCGTGCCGACGAGTTTAGAGGGAAAACTTTTGAAGAGTTGGTTGGTCTTCCTAGAATAAAGGGGTTACAGATTGATTTTGAATTAAAATATAATGATTTGGTGACTACTTTTATTGGAAGTGTTACTGGTGCAGTTAAAAGAGGTGAAATAACTGTTGAAAAAGGTAGACAATTATTAAGCAAGATAGCTCCGCGGATTAAACTATGGCGAAAGCATTCAGGTGAGTTAGCGGCTAAAGTTGGAGCTAACATTGATAATGTTATTAGAGCAGATGTTGAACGACAAAAAGAAAAGTGGCAAGAGAGGATAAGAGCGCAAAAACAAGCGGTACTTAATGCAGTTAGTGCAAAGCAGGTTAAAAAAGAGGAAAGGAAGTTAGCAAGACTTGAACAGGAAGCCAGAAAGGAAGAGGAAAAAATAGACAAAAAGACTAATGCTCTCAGAAAGAAAATGGGGATGGAGACCAAGAAAAAGAAGAGGAGAGGAGTTGGTGGAGGTGGAGCACGTTCAGAGTCAGAGAGAAAAAAGCAAGAATATAAGATTGCAGAAGAGAGACATAAGGAACTTATGAGACAGGTAAAAGGCGAAACGGCGGCTGGACGGGCACAGAAAAAGCAATCTGAATATGAGTTTTTAAGGGAACGAATGGAATTGGGCCTTGGTCCTGAATTAACTCGCAAGAGATATGATGATCTTATGAAGGCTGGAGGGCGTTTAGATGAAGGGATTACTGAACGGTGGAAGGCGGAAGATATTTTAAAAAGACAACAAGGGATAGAAGAATTCAATAGAATGGTATCAGGCATAAAAGCGGGCCCTGAGATGGGACCTTTACCTAAAGGAGTAAAGAGTATTGGTGATATTCTTGGTGAAAAACAGGTTGCAACTGCTAACATTGGTGAACGGGCAGAAAAAGATCGACAAATAAAAGAAGGTATGATAGTTAAACAGCAAGAGGCGACCAATGCTACCCTGGTATTAGCTAGTAAAGTTTCTCAATTGACTGACAAGGTGGAGAAGCTAGTGCAACAAGGTCCTCCTAAGGTTGTTGTTACTGGAAATGCAAGAACAATGGGGTTGGAAGTTAAAAAAGTACTTGGGAGATTGTCGGACGCTTCCGGTGATCATAGAATTGGGGCAGGGTAATAAAAATGGCAGTAAGTGTTAGAACAAATAGTAGATTAAATTTTTATGATTTAATAATAGTAGATAGTACTGAATTTTTTGAACATGCTATTGCTCCTGATTTTGAAGAACAAGATGATGATATTTTGGTTACTGTTGAGGATGGTATGAGGTTGGACTTATTAGCATATCAGTATTATGGCGATGCTGAGCTTATGTGGGTTATTTTACAGGCTAATGATATTTTCTGTTATCCGTACGGTGTGTATGTTGGAAAACAGATCAGATTGCCACATAGAGATAGGGTAGTTGGAAAAACGTTAGAGGCTAAAACATCGGTTGTTATATAATAATAAGTATGGAAAAAATAAATGGCAACACCTTATGATTTTTTGGGGCCTTTTTTTGAAGCAAAGATTAGAGCAGAAGACGGATCTGTATTAACTTTAAATCCTAATGGTAAACAGCCTAATTTGCCGATTGCAGAAAGTCTTGAGGTAATAACTACGCAGACTGAAGTAAAAATGTCGGTTAGTTTAAAGCCTCATACTAGAGAGATTGGTTTTGCGTTGTTAGGGGATCCGAGGATAGATGAAAATATCGAGGGTGCTATACAGGAATATAAAGATCTAGGTAAGTATGTAAGATATGGTAATATTTTATTGGTTAGATTTGGGTATTTATCAGATTCAGAGCATATGTCTGATTGGTTGCCCGGATTTATTTTAAAACCTGATATTACTATTGGGACAACTATTTCAATTACAATTCCTGCCGAATCTCCCAGTGTATGGTTAGCAAGGAGGACTTACTATCCTGGATATATTGGAGAGGCTAGTGAAAGTGGATTACATCAACCAATTACTCCGTTGGATGCGGTTAAAAAGATTTGTAGAAAACAGAATTATAGTGGTCCATATTTTACTGATACTCAATCTACTTCTGTTCCTGGCGAATTGTCTGCTATGGAGACGGACAAAAGGATGGATTTGCATCAACGTGCTGGAATGAACCATGAAGATTTTTTAAAGTGGATATGCCGGGAATACGGGGCTGATGTTATATTTTTACCAAATGAGACAAGAGATATAGTTATAAAGACTTTGTCGGTCAGCGAGGTACCTGTTGCTAAGTTTGTTTATGGGTCTGATGTTTATGGTGATAACGTATTTCCTATTTTAGGTGACATATCTGCTCCTAATATGGCTATGTTTATGTCGCGGAGAGGGTCATGGGGAATGCATATGATTAATCTTTTAAAAGAGGCAGTAGATGAAGAATATTCTCATCTTGAAAAGAGAACATTTACAGTAGATGATGCGGTTGTGGCTAATGCAGAGTCGAATGATTATGACAAAAATTCACAGGCAAAGGCCGGGGAGGGACAAACAAGTGGTGATATTCCTAATCCGCCGAGAGCTGATCCGAATCGTGCAAAAGACAGGGCGCAAAATGAGCTTATGAAAGATTCGGGGACGATGATAGAATTTGACAGTGTTGGAATACCTTTACTTGCTAGGCCAAAGGCGGTAATTCAGGTTGAAGTTGGAAAGACGTGGTTAAGTGGAAATTATACAATTATAAGTAGCGATCATCGAATAGATTCTAGCGGATACAAGATGCATATAAGAGCAAAGGCGTATGGGATAAGAGCTGTTTTATTGGCTGATAATTTAAAAAAACAGGTGGAATCTAAGGTGGAGGAGAAAAAAGATACTACAAAAAACCAAAAAAGTCCTATCAACAAAGGTTAGTAAATGTTTAACTCAATAAGTAGGTTTTTAGATATTTTAATAGATTATGGCTTGGAATATTTTGGTAGATTTTATGGGATTTATTTAGGGAAGGTGATTAAGACGGCTGATCCTGGTGGTCAAGGTAGAATTATAGTTCAAGTGCCAGCTGTGATGGGAAAGGATCCTATTGGTACCCCAGCTATGCCAACAGCCATATATGCCGGCAATGATCATGGTGTATATTTTCCTCCTGAGGAGGGTGAGACCGTTTTAGTATGGTTTGAAAACGGAGATCCTAGGTTTCCGTGGTATATTGGTGGATTCTGGTCTAATTCTGATGTTACGAGTCAAGATCAGAACACGTCGGAGTTGCCTGAGGAATTTAAAGCTACTGAACCTCCGGCCACTGATTGGTCAAGCGACCCTCCTATGGTGAGGGGGATAAAAGTATTAAATATTGCTAAAGATAAATCGTTTTTACTTTTATTTAATAAAAAATCTGGGGAGGAATCTATTAGGTTGGTTCATCCTGAGTTGTCAGAACTTAAGATGGATCAAGATGGATCTGTAGAGATAAAGGATAATAATGAGAATAAGATATTTTTAGATACTCCAAATAAGGAAATTGTCATTACAAATAATGCGGATAATGTAAACACAATAACGATGAAGGGTGATTCAATTGAGATATCTCACACTGGTGGGAGTACTGTTAGAATGGAAGGTGGCAACATTACAATAGAAAGTAATGATAACATTAATATTACTTGCAATTCTAACATTGACGTGACATGTTCTAACGCGACTGTAAATGCGGACAGGATAGAATTAGGAGAAGGGGCTTCAGAAAAGGCGATTTTAGGGGATTCATGGAACACATATTTTTCTCAACAATTTATTAATAGTGGGTATAACGTGCATACTCATAATTGCCCTGTAGGTCCTACCACGCCGCCATTGGTGCCAGCACAGCCTCCAACGCCGTCGGTTTATTCTAGTAGGGTTTTTGTAAAGGGGTAAAAAGGAAGAGAAGGATAATGGATAAGATTAAACCAAGATGTGATAGAGAAAAACTAATCATAAGAAGAAAAAGGGATATAAGAAGTCTAAAAAGATTGGGTCATCGATTGATTACCTTTGGCATTTGATGAGTATATCAGAGGATTGATAATGGACAAAGGTGAAATAATTAAAAAAGGCAAAATTAAGATTAAGTCAAAATCTGATCGTGATGTATTTGAAAAGTTAATGAGATCGGACAAGGTGATAAATATAGAGATTACTAAAGAAGATTTAGAGAAAGTAAAAGATATAAAAGATAAAGATTTAGCTTATTTGGGGTTAAAAAATATCTTAACTGGAAGAATGGTTCGTGAACGAAGAGCAATTATTGAGGAAGAAACAGAAAAAGATATATTAAAGCAGTTGAGAAATCTTGATTTTGATTTGTTAACTTATGGAGATTGTTTTGACGGATTCGATCAAGAGGAGGATAAAAAATAATGGGAATGGGATGTGGTAGAAATGGTTGTGATAGTATCATGTATGATGTGTCAATATTTGGTAGATATATTTGCGGGGATTGCCTAAATGAACTTAGGGAGGCGATTAAACATAAATTTTCTGAAAAAACAAAAAAGGGCAAGGTAAAAAGGTTTGTAGAAGCCTTTATGGAGTCAAAACCGGGCGATTTTTCTGTGGAAGAGGTTGATGCAGAGGAAATATTAGAGGATCTTCTTGATTATGGGGATAACTGGGACGAATAGGGATGTTAAGGATTAGAATGTCTAGTGAGCTTATTAAATGGATGGAACAAGTAATTAACCAGGCGGGTAATTCTGCTGATTTTATTTGTCCTCAATGCAAAGATGGATGGCATATAGATGGTTTAAAAGGGGAGGATATTAAATGTCCGGGGTGTGGTTATATAATATCGAGAGAGAATTACACTAAGATTGTGAAGGGGTTAAAGGATTATATTAAAGAAGTGGAGAAGGTTGTTAAAATATTAGATAAGCCAGATGATATTCCAAAACAATTAGAACAGGTTGATCTGGAGGCAATAACAGACACATGTGAGAATTATCTTCAGTGGATAATTAGTGATAATTACCATGAGGATAAAGACAGAGATCATGAACATATAATATATGAGACTGTATTAGAAGCCGTATATGGCGAGGATATTTGGGAGTGGGTTAATAAACAAATTGATGAAAAGCAGGATATTTGGGAACGGGTTAATAGACAAATTGATAAAAAGAAGGAGTAAAATATGAGTTTAGATAATATGGCTGATTTTTTATTAAAATCATGGGAATCATTGGAAGGTTTAAAAGATATTAAGAATTTTATTGCAAACCATTGTGATAATGATGAATTGCAACAGACGCAAGCACAAATGCAAGTATATGTTCAAGAGTTAACCAATGGGATGTTGTTAATGGTATTAAAAAAGGTAACAGAAGAGTTGTTTACTGAACCTACTGAACCTACTGAACCTACTGAACCTACTGAACCTACCGAACCTACTGAACCTACTGAACCTACTGAACCTACCGAACCTACTGAACCTACCGAACCTACTGAACCTACTGAACCTACCGAACCTACTGAACCTACCGAACCTATCGAACCTACTGAACCTGGACCTTCAATTGAGCCTATTGAACCTATGTTTTCATTGTTAAATAATGAAATTATTAAATCTAGAACAAAAACATCATTGGATTTTGAAAGTTTTCCAACGATGCCACCAACGGATCTGTCTGGGAATACAATATTTATAGATGCGGGTGGTGATATTCAACGGGCTGTGAACAATGCTCCATTGTTTAGTAAGTTAGTTTTAAGAGGTGGAGTGCATCAAATAAGCAATTTATCAATTAATAAACCTCTTACGCTAATAGGATATCCAGGGGAGGAGGCTGTATTAGTGCCAAGTGGACAAGGGAGGGGAATAGGAGTTACAGCTAATGATATTAGTTTAATTAATTTGGATATGAGGAATTACGAAGAATTTTGCGTGATCATGGGCCATGATATTCATAATTTAAAAATGGTTAATATGAAAATGGATAATATGAGGGAAGGGGTAACTCTTTGGGGTGAACGAGGTTGTGGGGCGGTTGTTACCGGATTGTTAATGTATGCTTGTAGCGTAACAAATTTTGGTGAAATTGGATTGCACTCAGGAGTTGGAAAAGGTGTAAATTGGCGAATTGAGAATTGCCGATTTATTGGAATTGGTGGAGGGGAGGGGTCAGGTGCTGATGCGTTGGCGACGGAAGATTGTCACAATGTATTATTGGTAAATAATGAAATGGCCAATGCAACGGCAGATGGAATTGATTTAAAAGGTACTAATGTTGTAGTTTATAAATGTAATATACATGATATCCTTCGAAATGGTGTGAAGCTATGGAATGGGGGGGATATTATTGATTCTCATATAATGAGGACGGGAGCTGATGGGCAAATAGTAGTTAGAGGTGGTAATTTATTTATTGATAATTCTGTCTGTATCTATCATGGCAGATCGGCGCCAAATGTTTACGATCCACCTTCTTATCATTCAACATTTGGGTATAATGAAGCGGGCGAGGGGGAAGCCGGGATGAATAGTGTTGAGCTAAGGAATTCTGTGTTTGCCTATTCTTATGGGGCGGTTTGGGTTAACGCAGGATGTAGTCAAATTACACTTAGCAATAATAAATTTTTCACTGGATGTTCAAATCATACTGTATTTCAACATGGTAGTTATGAGGTTATCTTAGGAGGTGATGATGCGCAATTTGACAGATATGGTTCTTCAACGATTGAAGACCCTGGGTTGGCCTACGCAACATTGGCGGTAGGATGGTAATGTGAAGACTTTATGTGTTGATTTTGATGGCGTTATTAATTTGTATACTAGTGGTTGGACTTGGTTGAGTCATATTGGTGATATTCCAGATCGACCAGTTGAAGGTGCTTTTGATTGGTTAGAGGAAATGGTAAAACATTTTAAGGTGTATATTTATTCTAGTCGTTCTAAATTTGAAGGTGGTATTTATTTTATGAAAAAATGGTTTATAAAGCATGGATTTTCATCTGAAGTTCTTAATAAGTTAGAGTTTCCAACACAAAAGCCTCCTGCTCATCTTATAATAGATGATCGTGCTTATCTTTTTAAAGGACCTTCATCTTTTCCTTCTGTAGAATTTATTCAAAATTTTAAACCTTGGAATAAGTAAGAGTGAAAAGTATTTTTTAAAAACATAAGGCTAGGTAGTAATTATCTAGCCTTATGTTTTTATCATGTATCAGAAAAGGATATTGTGTTAAATGAAAGTTTTTTTTAAAGCCGAGTGTGTTGTTAACATAGAGACTACATTAGATTTTGATGATACTTATTATAATAGAATAATGATGAAGTATGCTTGTTTACAAAATTATTACGAGAGCATGTTTCGGAATAGTTACGACAGTAACCATAGTGATTTGGTTAAAATGATTAATGAAAAAGTACATAATGGGGGTCTATCTCTTAACAAAGTTGGCAGAGTTCAAAAAATAGAATTAATAGAATCAGAGGATGAGTTTAAAAACTTAAAAGTGGGTGAATGGTTTAAGTTGTTGCCAGATCAGGCAGGATATGATTATATTGCAGATCACAATTCAGTGTTTATGAAAATTGATGTTTGTGGAAACATAAATACGACAGTAGTTAAAGGTGAAGATGTTGGAAAATTTCGTTATTTTAATCCCAATATAGTCGTGATAAGGATTAGAGAATAATAAAAAAATCAAGGAAGAAAAACAATGATAGAAGGATATAAGTTTTTTTTAAAAGATTACAAAGCAAAGTACGGTGATTTTCAGTTTAAGGTAGGAGAACGATATAAACATGATGGTCCAGTAATGATGCAAATCGAGATGTTCGGAACAGGGCGGTAGACGTTTTAAGACTAAGATTAAAGGAAGAAAAATGAAGAAGATTTTTTTCAAAGGCAAAGGCAGAGTAATTATCAATATGGAGACCTTGTTAGAGATCTCCGATCCTGATTTTCAGAGGGCAACATTTAAACATGGTGGTTTACAGGATTATTTCAATGAAAGGCGTGATGAATTGCTTTCATTGATTAATGAAAAGAGGTGGGAACTAGCGTCAGACGATAGAGTTATGGAAATTGTTTCAATAGATTTATTAGAGGAGGTGGATGTATTTATCAATTTAAAAATAGGTGAACGGTTTAGGCAATTTTCACAATTAGGTGTTATTGATGAATCAATATTTATGAGAACCATTAACGAGTATTGTGGCACTACTGGTAAGGTAACATTGAGGGCAGTAAAGATTGAGGGTGGTGAGGGTGTTGGAAATATTATTTCTTTAGGGGATGATTGTCTCGTAATAAGGATCGACTAAGAGAGGATAAACAATGTCAAGAGATATTAAATGGGATCATGGTTACCTTAGAGAATATGAAAGATCTGATGAGGATTTTAACGGAAAGAGCCTTAAACAGGCAGTGTTAGATCTTCAGAAGCAAATTTGCGATTTAGAGAGAGTGATTGATTTTATAAAAAAGAAGGGAGAAGGGGAGAATGGGTGAGGTAAGGAAGATTTTTTTTAAAGGTAAATGTAAAATAGCTGCCAATATAGAAACTGTATTAGAATGGTCAAAGGATGAATTTGATGAGATATTGGCAGAATATGGACATCTGAAGGATTTTTTCACAAGTAATTATAACTTGTTATCTGAAATGATTAACGAGCAAAGTTGTAAAGGAGAATTATCGATTAGTCAAATTGGCGTGGGTAAGCAGTCTGTCGAGGATATCTCAATAGAGTCATTAGGGGTGATGTATATTTTTGATGATTTAAAACAAGGTGAACGATTTAAACTCTTACCAGATAATGGAAAATCGGTTTTTGTCAAGACTGAAGAGAAATGTGATAAGTATGGGCGGGTAACAATAAATGCAGTGGCAGTTGAAGGAAGAAATGTCGGATGTTTATATTGTTTTGATTTCAATCGGAATGTGGAAAAGGTGAAATAAATGAAAAAAGTTTTTCTTGAATGTAGATGTGTTTTAAAAATAAAGAGTGTATTGGATGTGCCTGATAATTATGTAAACAATAACGATGAAGTGGTTAGAATAATTAAGGGAGAAATATCTGGAGGAGGCATTAGGGTTCATGGTGATCTTATAGAGAATGTTCAAATAGATTTACTTGAAGTTGGAAATGTATTTTACAATTTGAAGACAGGTAGTCAGTTTAAGTTAGCACCAGATAGTTTGGGGTATAGTGAACATTCAATATTTGTTAAGATTGATAAACATAGTAATAGCAATGATGAAGAATTCAATGCGGTAAGGGTTAAAGGCATTGAAAATGTTGGAAAATTGTGTTATTTTATTCCCATGCAACCTGTAGTAAAAATTAATAATTCTTAACTTAACGGGAACTAAAAAATGAGTCAAACAAAGGTTATTAAAGATTTATACAATAGAATCGTGGAGCAACGAGAGCATAATAAAGGGATATTTATTTATGATGATATTTTGAGTAATATTAATCGAAATGGTGAAGTATTTGTTGAGCCTGACGGAACTAGTGGTAATTTAAATTTGTATGGAAGTGATAATAATGGAAGGGTGATTCGTAGGCGGTTTGCGTGGATTTCGGTTCAGAGCGTGGATAAATTATGGTCTTTTTTAAAAGAACATGGATTTGTAAAAAAGTTTAGGGTGCATTCCAAGTTGGATTTGTCGGAATTTGAAGGAGGGGAGGGTTGGGTTTCCATTTCGCCAAGAAGTGTGGAAGAGATAGGAATTAATTATGGGGGAGACAGGAGGCAAAAATGAGTGTAAGTACTGATGCTATATTATTTTATGGATTTTTTTTAGAATAAATCTAATCTTCCATATGGTGTAGGATGATAAAAACTATTAATTAATGTAAATTAAAAAGATGGAACTGTCAAAATGCCGTTAGTAGTTGTTGATCTGTTTAACTCAATTAAGTCTGTTTTTGAGGATGTTTCTCAAAATCAGAAGACATCCTTAGATGCAGCCAAAGGATTGGCCGGGGCATATAATAGTTATGCGTCAACGGCGATGGCTGGGGTTGCAACTCCAATTTTTACGGGGGCTGAGGAGGCAATTATGACGGGGACGTTGGCGGCGGTTTTAACTCCGATGGGTGCGGCGGCCACCTTTGCGATGGCATTACAGAATGCAATATTGAGTTATTGGCTTGCGCCTCCTGTAAATTTTATTGGCACTCATCCTGGAATGGTAACTGTGGCGCCGGGGGTACTTACGCTAGGTGCTTCTTTAACGTCGGTATTGTCTAATCCGATGAACACTATTGAATCAGCTGCTCAACAGATGGCAACATTGATTGACGTAGCGACTAAAACGGTAATTGTTACGTTTTTTCCTCCACCGCCTATACCTCCGCCTCCACCGCCTATGCCAATTGTTTAATTTTTTTGAAAATATATTGTCAAATTAAGGAGTTTATGACAGCAATGATTAGTCCGCAAACTTTATTAAGATTGCTCTAATATTATAATTGCTGTTCCTGGTGGTTATGAAGAAGAGTTAAGATCGGGTACATGGTCAACAATTCGATATGCGAAAAAAATAAAAACATCATATAAAATAATTTATCCCGACGGGTCTATTGGGGATGAATAACAAATTGTCATTTCTTTAGTTTTTTCTTTCTCTAAAAAACAAATATCCAAGCAATCTAGTTGATTTTCTTATTATTTTATGTTATTCCTTATTAAGAAGAGGGAGAAAAAATGAGTTTTATATCTGATTTGAGACAGATTTGTGAAGTAAAAAGTAGTGAATTATTTCATACTACTTCATTTGAGGGTTTATTGGGTATATTAAAAGATAAAAAGCTTAAATCTAGAAATATTAATAATTCGTTTATATCTTTTTCTGAAGTTCCATATCTGGGTGATATAAGTGGTAATGATATAGTTTTGGTGTTTAATCGAAATAAATTAAGAAATCAATTAATCAAAGTTGAATATACAAAGAAATGGTATGAACAATATACAGATCAAGCGGCTTATATTGCTGGTGAAGGTTGGTTAGCCCAATTTGATATAGATGATTGGATTGATTCAGATGATATTGATATTGAGACAGGGGAAGTTGATTCAGATGTAGAAAATGAAGTTTATGCACAGGCTGAGATGCAGGCTTTTTTAGATAAGAGTAGCGAAAAGGAATGGATAACAAGGCAAGAGATGCAGCCGGTTAGCTTTGATTATGATGATATTTACGTTATTCTGGTGCCTGATAGGACAAAAATTGATATGGTTAAGAGCTGGTTAGATGATTTGGGAATTAATATTAAAATAAAATCATTAAGATAGATCTTTTTTTTCTAAAAACAAATATCCAAGCAATCTAGTTGATTTTCTTATCATTTTATGCTATCGTCTATTAGAATGTGTGTAAAAATCTAAATATTTTAAGGGTTTCTCAATGGGTTTATATGGGATTTCTTTTCCATGGCGCAAAGGGGATGATGGTATACCCTCGGCAGATTATGATCGAAACGTAGTCAAAGGTTCTATAATTCAGATAATCAAGACTAGGATGGGCGAGAGGATAAGGGAGCCAACTTACGGAAGTTTGATTTATAGACTATTATTTGATAATAATAACGAGCTGACAATAGTAAAAATAAAAGAGGAAGTGTACAGGGCTATTAGTGCATGGGAAAAGAGGGTGGATATTTTAAAGATAGATGTTGTCATTGACGAATCAACTATTACTATTGATGTGTTTTATGAGTATTTAAACGAAGCTGATGACGTAAAAATTGAGATAGATAAAATTGTTGTTTAGGGAAATAAGATGATTTTAGGCATTCCTGAATTAACCGCTCATCCATCCAGTGTTGATCAGTATTATATTTATTACAACACTTCAGATGATAAAATTTACATACGAACTAATGCCGTTGATCCTGCAACGTGGGAGGAAATTGACACGGGGGCATCAATAAGGGAGGCAACGCGTATTGGGCATACATTGGCTCGTGTTAAGTATGCTGGAAGAGATTATGGAACATTTCAAGATGAGATTTTAGCTTTTATCAAAGAGCAGTATGGGGATAGTTTTAATGATTTTGCCATTTCTCAATTGGCAATTATGATAGTGCAGTATGTGTCATTTGGGTTGGACACACTGTCTTGGTATTTAGATAAGCAAGTTGAAGAAAATTTTATTACGACGGCCCGTCTAAGATCTAGCGTAAATCGATTTGCAAAATTGTTAGGATACAAGCCTGGACCGATGGTTAATGCGTCGGTTGATTTGGAAATTATTTTAGACAAGAATTATGGTTTTGATATTACCATTCCGGCCGGTGAAAAATTAAATGCACCTAATGGGTTAATTTACGAATTAAATCAAGATGTAACATTTACTGCGGCAGAGCAGGCTGGGGCTTCTTATCCGTATACAAAAACAACTTTTTTATTGGGTCAAAATATATCGGCGTACGAGGGCGAGACAAAGACAGAGTTTTTTACTTCTGATGGAACAGCCAACCAGATATTTAAATTAACGACAGTGCCGGACGACAAATATATAGCGATGGAGTCTGTAACGGTAACGGTTGACGGTGCGGAGTGGACGGAAAATGATTTTTTAGAATTTGATCAAACAGATCAATATATGGTGGATTATGCCGCGGATCCTCAAACTATTGTTTTTGGAAATGGGGCCATAGGTAATATACCGTCGGACGGTGCTGAAATAAAGGTAACCTATATTGCTGGGAGTGGAATTAACGGAAGTGTTGCAGCGGAGACAATAACATCGTTTAAGAATTCGATAACAGTTAATCTTCAGACGATTGGTTTAACGACCAATAATCCTTTAGCCTCATCGGGGGCATCGGCGGAAGAATCGTTGGCATCGATTAAGGCTAATGCTCCTAAATATTTCGCAACAGCGGACAGGGCGGTATCAAGAAGCGATTATATTACGTTATCAGAAAAATATAGCCATGGAGTTTATGGTGCGATTGAGAAGGCCAACGCAACGAGGCTTTTAGGGGTTGAAAACGAGGCAGGCATTCAGTCGGGGTTAGCAGCAATTAATCAGGCGACGGCGAATTTAAGCAATTTTTTAAGCATTATTAATACCCAAAATACAAATATAAGAAGTTATTCGAGTGCTATTAATACCGAAACGGCTGATTCAAAGATTAAAACTGCTGCAATAAGGACTCTTTTAACTACCATCTCTGCAGATGTTACAAATATTAAAAATCATTTAGCAGATGCTAAATTAGATCTTGATGAGGCTGAGATTGTAGCTAATGCAATTCCGTTTCAGGAGATATTAGGCCAGGGGGATGGGACGACAGTAGCATTTTCAAAAACGTTAACCTTTGCTCCGGTTGCTAAATCACTTTTTATTACGGTTAATCCGTCTGTGATAAAAACATCCAATATTGGCGATTGCGACACGTCGGCAGGTTATTTAATAGTGGCTACAGCTGGATTTTTTACATCTGGCCATGTGAGCAATGCTGTAAAAATTGGTGGAGTAAAGCGTAAGATAGTAGAATATATTGACGAAAATACAATTAGATATTCAGGAACTCGTATTTTTGGAGATGATTTAATTATTGAGATATACGGTGACGCGGTTTATGGAGCTGACAATGGGGCGGGGGCTATAACTGGTCCAGGAGTAAGTACGGGATCGATTAATTATACAACGGCGGCGTTGGCAATTACTTTTAATATAGCTCCGGAAGGAATCAGCTCTGCCTATGGGGAGAATATTTATATTAATTATCAATATATAAATCAGTCAATAATTACTGCAATGGCAGATGCAGAGTTGGATTTAGATGAAGCTGAAACAGACGCGGATCAGGTTGTAACTGACAGTGGGAGTATTAGTACTGAGTTGGACAATATAGATATAAATATGGATGATATAGATACTAACTGTACAGGAATAACAACAGCTAGTAATACGAGTGATACTTATGTTACTTATGCTTTAGTTATTCCGACCAATGTTGCAACAGCAGTAACTAGCCTGGAAGATTACTTAGATGAAGTTATTAGTGATCAATGCAAAGTTAACATAATAAAAATTCTTATTTTGGCTGTCGATGTTTCAGGTTTTTATACTGCACCTTCAAACGGATTAATATCTGCATTAAAGGATCATTTAGATACAAGAGCAACAGCGACAGTTACGGTTTCAGTGGTAAGCGGAATAAGCAGTTTACTTAATGTTGACGTTGCTGTCAAGGTAAAAGTAAAGGAAGCTTTTACAGCAGCGACTGTTTTAAACGAGGTGAGTACTCAGGTAGATAATGTTTTAAAGGGTAGAGATTTTGGAGATGCACTTAGGTTGGACGAATTTAATCAAGCAATAAGAGACAATGTTGTTACGTTGGCTGGAGAGACTAAATATGAATATGTAAATGTTAGCATTGCCAATGTTGAATTTGCAGATTCATATGTGACAGATACACCGCCAAGTGTTAATAGTGATGGAGATTTGGAGATATTAGAAGAACAAATAGTTACAAAAGGGTCTGGAACTTCGGTAACCTTAGTTGTAGATTAAAAAGGGGAAAAATAAAATATGCCTTTTACAAGCAAAATGAGTTTTCAATATCCTTCGGAGCATCAAGAGCCGTATAATGATATTTTTACAGGATTAATGAATTCGATTGATTCTTCTGTTTACGCGTTAAGGGAAGATGCACATATTACATTGTTGGGTGGTGGGACATTAGCTTTAACGCTTGCTACTAATACGTTTTCTTGGAGTGCTGATTTAATTGTTGTTAGTTCATTAAATGGAGCAAGTAGAACGATTACGACTGACAGTTTAGTAGTAACGGAAGGACAATCTGTTTATGCCGTTATTAGTAGGCCGATAACAGGGACGGGGACATTAACATTGCAAGCAGCGTCTGGAGTAGGAACAGATCATGATAAGCTGTTTTTAGGTGTTCGGGTAAACGATGACTTATATCTTAAAGATGGTACAAAAATAACTGGTACATAACATGACTTTAACATCGCATGGATTTGGACACCAACCATTTGGTGATCGTCCTTTTGGTCACGATGATTGGGCTTATATGGTGTTGTATGAGTCTCTTCCTGAGCATTATATAGAGGAAGATGCTAACAATGATTACTTGTATCAGAAGTTTATCACAGCCATATCTCAGTCCTTTAATGAGATGCAAGCGTTAATTCAAAGATATACAACATTATCTAATCCTGATGAGATCAGGACTGATTTAATAAAGCACTTAGCTGATAATTTTGGGGTGGAGATAGATGATTATAATCCTGATGATTATCAAAGGATGGCTATAAAAATAGCAACAAGATTTAATATTATCAAAGGAACAGTTAAATCGTTTGAAACATTAGCGGCAATTTATGGATTCGATGTTGAAGTGACAGAACTTTGGTGGGATGGGACAGATTACACGTCAGAAGAACCGTGGATTCTAAATGAATATGTCGGAACTATTGGGTAAGTTGATTAGTCAGTTTTTTTCATAGTATCGTGTTGGCGGAGGATGAAAAATGAAAGATTTGATTAAGCATTTTAATTTTGAAAACAATAGTTTAACTGTGATTGAGATTGATGGACAACCCTGGTTTATAGCTCGCGAGATAGGTCGAATTCTGGAATATTCAGAGGATGGGAAAAGGCTCTTGAAAAATATTTTTGACGAGTGGAAGGATGAATTCGATGATGATATGATTTGTAAACTTGAAGGTGAAAAACTAAAGCAATTTAAAGAATTTTTACGAGTACCGAATTCCGGCACTCGTCAAGATACTGATTTTACTAGAGTAAATAGTTTGCTTCTCCTTTCAGAGCAAGGCGAAGATTTTGAGTATTATGGAATGAAAAAGAGTTAAGGTAAGGACAGGGAACAGTATGTATAAAGGCAAAGGTATTTTAGGAGTTTCAGGAGCTTTTAGAGTTGTCAACTTGGATGCTCGAGGGATAAAGGGAACTGGGAAAAATGGTGCAATTGAATTGCATGATTTGATGGAGAAGGATAAGAGGGGAAATTATATTCCTAAAGATTCGAATCGGGTTGTAGCGGATAAAAGGTTTAAGAATAAATTCACGAAGCGTGGATTATCCAGAATGCTTCATGAGTTATTAAAAGGTCATCCAGGCGGTCCTTATGTGCCTTCTGATATTACTTATGGACAAACGAGGAATCCTTTTCAAGCATTTTTTGTTGCGGCGGATAGTCCTACAACGGATGGAAAGCTTGGTGATAAAAAGGTCCTTTTTAATGAAAGTGACAATCAATATAACGATCGAATCTCATCGGATAATACGACTCCAGGTGAGGGGAGGCGGGCGGTACTATTAAGCGACGCAACTGGTGAGTTAAAAACTATTTCAAAAGAGTATCGTAGTACTAATCCATATGGAGAGGCCGAGTTCATATTTTATGCTCAGCCAACAACTACTTATGCATCGTCTACAGGAACCATTAATGTTGTAGATGGGGCATCATTATTAGATACGGATTATTTTACAATTGATGATGGTTTTCATAATTCATTAGATTTTGAATTTGACAGTGATGGATCATGGACTGAACGTAAAAGGCCAGTATCTTACACTGGGGCTGACACGGTTGATGATGTTAAGGATTCTATAATAGCTGAAATCAATGGAAGCGAGTTATATATAACTGCGTCTGATGGCGGGGTAGGGGTAGTAAACCTTACGCATGATATACCAGGCACAGTTCATCAAAGGACTATAACTGAGAATGTTGCTAACGTTGGTTTTACAGTTAGTGGAATGAGTGCTGGGGTGGCAAACGAGGCAGGAAATAATAAATATATAGATAATTTTCCTATTACTGGTGTTGGATTAGCTTATGGCGTAAATTGCGGGAATGGGGAGGCGGACAATCAGACAGGTGTTCGGTCTATTGTTGGGTTGGCAGGAACTTTTCAAGGAATTTCGGATAGAGTTTATCAACATGAGGCTCAGGCTCAAGGGGTTGATTTAGATGAATATACGTATCCTGATTTGGTTACAACTATTACTAATGATGGATATGTTTCGAATAGTAAATTAGCAGAGGTACAGGTTGATTCAGATATTTCTGGCGATGCCAATGACAATATTAATGCTACAACTAGAATAATTACATTTAAGCGTAGTAACGTTATAGCGGCATTAACAACTACTTATGGTTTTAACAAAGATGCCCATCTTAGAAAAACTTTAAGGATTAGTAATTCAACTGATCCAAACAATAATAGAGATTATACAATTGAAGCAATCTTGAGCGAGTGGATGGTAAAGGTTTTTGAAACCCCTAATTCCACAGTAACTGAAAATTTTATGGCTGCTGGGGATGGAGTTTATACAGTATATAATGCTTCGAAAATGTTTGATGGGAGGGTAGAAAATGAGGGAAGGACAAAAGGGGTGGACGCCGGATTTGGTAATGGAACAACGGATAATTTTTCGGTAGCTGGCAATTTAGTTACATTAACGATTGGGGGCGCCAGTTGGACCTCCAGCATAATAGGAAGTTTTATTACAATAACTGGATTTACTAAAGATGATAATGATGATGGGACTATATCATCTGGGAATAATGGGACATTTTTAATAGAGGCAGTACCAAGTGGTACTACTTTACAATATCGAAATAATTATGCAGTGTCAGAGCTTTATGGTGGAGGATACAATATTAACGATGCAGACGAGCCTGGGGATGTTGTGTTGGGTGAATATTTTGCTTCAACAGATGGGGCGGGTCCTCATATGTGTGGCAGGGTTTGGAGTGCTCAAAAGAATTTAACGGGAATTAGGGTAGTTTTTCCGTCGGGTCAAAATAAAATTTTCTGTCCGGATCTGTTTAAGATTGATGTTTTGACAGGGACGAAACCGGGCGATGATAGCGATTGGACAGAAGTAGCGGATTACAGTGCATCGTCTCAATCTAGCAATATTTACAATGGTGGGGCATACGGGTACGAATATACGTTTTCACAAATTGCTTGTTATGGAGTGAGGCTGTCGGCAGTGACAGCTAATGATCCTTCCAGGGGGATAAAAGTTTCGGCATTGATGGCTTTTGAACAAATGAGTAGTGTTTCTTTTTCTGGTGATACTTTAAGGTTTGCTACTGATGGTGTCCCAACTTATTATGACTATGATTTACCCAATATGGTTGCTACTACTGATGTGAATGATATTGTTGATGCAATTAATCAGGCAGTAAGGGCGTACGGAGTAGAAGCCTACAGATCAACTATGGGGTATTTATGGTTTAGGGCTACGGTGGCCGGCAAAAGAAGTTTTATAGATCTTGATAATGGTGCGGGGATTAATACAAAACTTGGGCTAACCAACGACTCAAAAAGGGGAGTAACACAAGAAATAAGGAAGTCACCTCATGAAGCGTTAGTAATAATATATAGAATAGATTTAACTGGCAACGTTCCAGGTGGATGGGTTTAATATGTTGGCTTATTTTTTAGGATTTTTGTTTATTATATTATTGGCAATATTGATTTGGGTATAGATATTAATGAATGGTTTTTTTGATATAAAACTTATCGATGTAAACGGTATGAGCGATGTTGAAGTTGTTAACTATGTTAGTAAATTTGGCGCAGATGCTTTATGTAAAAATTTTAAATTAAAACAATATTATGCATGTAGGAATCGGATTTTTCATATGGTTCCTGCTTTATTATTAAAACATATGTTTGGTTTAGGTGATTTAGGGAATAATTGGGATCAACAAATTACTGAGCACAGTTCTCATGTTGCTGGAATGTGTTTTATTAATTTAAGCTCTCATACTTCTGATACAACATCTTATACTGAAACTTATCATCAGGCTAAAAACACAAGTATTCATTCGGTAGAAAGTAGTGTAAATACTAGTAATGGTAGCAAGTATTTTATGTCAAATGTGATCGAAGATTATAGACTGTATGCGGATATTGATTCAGATAGGATAGTTTTTAAGGATAAGTTTTTATATGTGCCTTCGCAGAGCAATTCAGGAAGTATTAGAAATATTAGTATCTACTTTCGTGGAGTATACGCCACATTGGGGTGGACATGGAATAAAAGAATTGGGAGGGCCAGAATAAAGGATGAAGATGGTAATTTGACTCAAATTGTAAAGAATGATGGGGAAGCCCTATTATTCGAGTATACTTTTACATTAGTAAGTATTTAAAAATGGAAGAATTTAAAAAATATTTTGATGATTTTATCGATGAATATTATCAATTGCAGGATGTTAATAGGATAGTTGTTAAAAAAATTGGTGAAATAAATAAAATATTGGATAATTTTTTGGATGATTTGAACGAGAGGGAAGATTAATGAACGGGGTTGTGGAAGTTAAGAAATATGATAGCGGTGGTTTTTCTGATGAGCATTTCGAGAAAACCATTAAGGATGGAACATTTGGACAGTTGCTTAAAGGGCTTGAACTTAAACAGGAAATAGTTTGTAAAAATCGAATTTTTGATAATGTTGCCGGGTATTTGTTGGATTTTTTGTTTGGGTTAGGCAATTGCGCATATCCATATTATGATGCTCCTTCTTCGCATTCGATGTTGACTTATATTAATCTTTCCACTTTAGATACTGATACAACGACTTATACTGAAGATTGGTATTCAGACTGGAATACAACCAACAATGGTGTTGCAGGTTCTGCTAGTACTAGTTCTGCTTCTAAATTTTTTATTAGAGAAGCGACTGATGGTGCATATAATACTTCAATAAAGTCAGATGTTCGCAGGGAATCTATTATTTTTAGGAGTAGTTTTGTATATTTATCAAGAGAATGCATATCTGATAATATAAATGGATTTTGTATTTTATTTCATAATGATACTGACTCTTATAATCATACTGCTTCATCATATAATAAGCGTGGCAGGATTGGCAGGGTAAGATTTAAGGACGATGATGGTAATAATGTAACCTTAACTAAGAATTCAGAAGAAATAATAACTTTTGACTATATTTTTACATTAGTTAGTTTTTGAAAATTATGATTTTTGACAATATGGCCGGATATATATTTGATAATTTATTTGGATTGTCTGCATGTGATAGTCCTTATAATGATACAGGAGGGGGAGTTGCGGCGTTAGGTTTTATTTGTTTATTAAGTACTGTTGATGAGTCTTTTTATACGGAAAATTGGACAGGGACGGCTAGTCCAAACATTCACAGTGTTAGTGATTCGGTGGATAATACTTATGGTGCTAAAAGGTTTATAGAGGATAGCTTAGGAAATTATGACATTTGGTTTGATGGGGATAGGGAAGAAATAAGTTTTAAAGATTCGTTTTTATATTCTTCAGAAGAGTGTATCTCTAGTTCTATAGAGAGTATTGGTATTTTTTTTAGCGCTAATGCTGATGCTACAACAGGAGGACATGATATAGCTCGAATAGGAAGAGTAAAAAACAAAGATGGCGGTGGAATTCCTATAACGAGTGAAAAAATAAGTGGTCAAGTGGTTTTGGTTGATTACGTTTTTAGCTTGGTAACATTCTAATGAGTGGTTTTTTTATTATAAAATTATTAAATGTTGGCAATTTAACGGATGAGGATTTTCTTGTAGTTGAAAAGCAAGGAAATTTAAAAAAGTTAATTGATAGTTTTGAAATAGAAAAAGAGATTTCTATTCAAAATAGAATATTTGATGGGGCGGCGGCCTACTTGTTGCAGGAATTATTTGTAAAAGCTACATCTAAATTTCCTTGGTCCGATCACTATGGTAATAGTGCTATGGCGTTATTGGGGTTTATTTGTATGTTAAATATTGATTCCGAACCAGCAAGTTATACTGTAGAGTGGACAGGGAGTTTACCGTTTGATACTGGATACATTCACGATGTTGCCAATTCGGTAAATACTAATAATACAAATGGTGCTGCAAAAAGGTTTATAGAAGATCAGATGTTTGATTATGAAGTTATATCGTCAGACATTCGTGAAGAAATTTCATTTAGAAATGCTTTTATGTATACAACTGATCAATGTAATGGAAGTAACATTAGGAGTATTGGAGTTTTTGGCAATGCTACAGATGCAGATGCCTTATTTTCTCCTTGGCCTAACTATATGGATGTGGAAAGGAGTGCTAGGGTAAGATTGAAGGAGAATGGGTCACCGATAACATTTGATAAAACTAATAATCAAATGTTGTTTGTTCAGTATGAATTGAAAATTGTTAATATGTGAGATATCTATGAATTCACCGATAAGATGGCTTGGTGGCAAAGGTAACATAAAGAAGCAGATATTACCATTTTTTACAGAACATGTAACATATGTAGAGCCTTTTGGAGGTGGAGCAAGTTTATTACTTGCGAAAACGCCTTCAAGGGTAGAAGTTTACAATGATATAGATAGCGGGTTAATTAATTTTTTTAGAGTTTTAAGAGACAGGGATAAATTTAAAGAGTTTTATAGGCAAGTTCAACTGATACCCTATTCTAGGGAGGAATTTAATTATTGCAGAGATGTGTGGGAGGATGACGAAGATGAAGTTGGCAGAGCTGTTAAGTGGTTTGTGGTGGCTAGACAGTCATTTGGTGGTGGTGTTGTACAAAGAATATTAGAAAATGGTAAAACTCATAAAAAGGGTTGGGGTAATGCAATAACTAGTTCATGTAGAAATATGGCTGACACAGTTTCAACATGGTTATCATGTATAGAGATGTTACCAGAAATACATAAGAGGTTGAGGGTAGTGCAAATTGAACATAAAGATTTTAGAGAAGTTATAAAGCAGTACGACACGGAGAATACTCTATTTTATTGTGATCCTCCTTATGTTGCAGATACTAGACAGGCTGTAACTTATAAGCATGAGTTAGACAATCAAGATCATAAAGATTTGATAGACATGTTATTACAAGTAGAGGGTAAAGTTATTTTAAGCTGTTATTATAGTAATATTTATAAACCGTTAGTAGATAATAAATGGGTAAGACATGATATAAAAACAGCTTGTTATGTAGTAGCTAGAACAAAGCAGACAGGTCTATTAGGAAAGGGTGTTCTGTTAAAAAATCAGTCAAGGACTGAGACTATATTGATAAATAATAATCATAAAGAAGAAACATTATTTGATTTAGTTTAAGTATGAGTTACGATAGAATTATAGTCGATTATTTATCGACCTCTAATCCTCCAACGGTAACAAGTAATCCATTATTTGTTTATTGGTTTGATAGTACAGCGTTTTCGTTGTTGGATAGAACGGGACAAGGGAGAGATTTAACTGTAGAATCTGGATCGGCGAGTTATGAGACGGAAATATATAGTGGGCTTGTAGGGATTGATTTAAGCGGGTGCAATTTAATTGCACCTAGTGAAGAGGCATTACGCATTGCGAAAGATAGTGGTGGAGGAGGTGATGCATCGTTAACTGTCGAATTAGTTTTTATAAAACATGATACTTTACCGATAATTAGGTGTTATAGTTCTGGAGAATCTCTTGAGACTAATGTGTTATATGGATTAGGTCAACATTCTGGTAGTAGTTATTTTACACAAAGTGAATATGGGGCTGGTCTAGATACGGATATTACGTTTACTTCTGATGTGATATTTGATGAAATGATTTATCTAGCTATGACGGTTAGTTCGGATGGTCAGACGAGGAGGCTTTATTTAAATGGTAGTTTGATTGATACAATAACAACTCAGGAAGCAGAGAAAGCCACAAGTGGAAATACTCAAAGGCTTAGGTTTGACACGACAGATACTGTGCTTTTTTCGGCACGGTTAACTGCTGAAACTTTTGGTGATAGTGCTATTTATGATGCTTATGAAGATTTATTAGGGGAAGGGTCGATAGTATTACAAAAGAGTGATAATGCGGCTTGGGAGGATTATGAAGAGTTTATTAGCAGCGGAGGGGAACCTAAATATCAAGGATTTTCTTATCCAGGTGTTGGAATTGGAGTTACTCAGGAAGTTAAAAAAGGGGCTTGGGAGGATAGGGTTGAAAAAGGCGGGGGTGGAATAAGAAAACATTATCATCATTCTGATTGGGCGGCTGGGGAGATTATCCCTGGTGGTATAAGAACAAAATCTAGACAAGGAGATCGGCAGGAATTAAAAGGGGGGATAGAGGATAGAGTAGATTTTTTAAATTCAGGAGGCAATAGAAGATATAATTATCCACGCGAGACAAGCGGGGCCTTATTTAGTAGTACTTATAATAATGTGAGAAAGGATAGTGCTGCATTTGAGGACGTAGGCACTGCTCTTATTAGTAATGTTACAGATATTAATAGAACGACTAACGATATTCATGGTTATGCACATTTTCTTTCTTCGTATAGGCCAATTGCAGCGTATATATATGATACTACTAATGAACCGTGGACTAAGCCGACTGAAAATAATTTTTCTGGTTATTCAATTGAAGGATATAAATATACAAGTGGTGTTCAAGACGCGGGGCCAGTAGAGGCACCATGGAGAACGGAGGGGGCTTCGGATTATAGGGGTCCAGATTCGGAATTTCCGAGTAAATCACTTATTATTGTTGCCAATAAAGAATTGATTATTTTTGATTTGGATAGTTATGATGGGACGGCTGCTAATCTAACTATGTGGATGAGATTTATGTTCGATGATGATAGTAATTTTAAAGCCCTTGGGCGCGGGGAGGCCAGTGTTAGATCTGTAAAAATGGTTAATGGGGTGTTGGTGGTAGGAACAGAAACTGTCATTGCAAATGGTGGAGTAATAACGATTGATTTTAAAGCTACAGGTCAAAATGTTTTTAGTTTAGTTAGAAGTGACGGTCATTGGCAAGCGATATCTGGAAAAACAATAGCCAATAGAAATGATACAGGTGGGGTTTATACACAAACGGGTGTTAGTCCTTCGTTGAGAATAGGTCCAGAATATGTAAAAACCGTTGATGCTATTTTTGACGAGACGGATATTACTCAAATGTGGGTTGTGCTTGTTGGTGAAGATATTAGTCCTGGGGTGGTTATGTATGTAGATAATATTGGTCAGACTTCTAATTCGGTAGTTGGTGACGATGTTGGCGAGCACAATGTTATGACTGATGGATATAGGAATTTACATTTTGATCAGAGTGGCTGGTTATGGTTTTCTAGAGAAAATAAGATCTGGCGGAATGTTTTTGATTATAAATATGGTAGATTAACACAAAATTCATCGAGTAAAAGCATTGATAAGATGATTGTATTTCCTTATAATGTAAGGGGATTTTTTTCTGGGAGAGATTATATTTTTGTAGTTACTGAGGGTGGGGTTTATATGTTGAACAGGGGAACAATGGATTATTGGTTGGCTTATTCGTTGACGGATTTAGGGGGTGGTGGCAATGATAATACTCCTCCAGATGGAGAAATATTAATTGGACAGTCTTTATCCTTTAGAGATGTAATGGTGTTATCAACATCGGTAACTGATTATCTTTTTATCGCTTCATGGTTATATGAAAGTTATGGAGGAAATGTTAACATTGTAAGGATGTTAGATGATAATTTGGTTAATTCTTATACTTATCCTAACTTAGATGAGGATGGATGTTTTTGGATTGTGGGGTTACCTTATTGATGGTTGGTTAATTAATTTTGTTTAGAAATTAGGCGCAAAAGAATGAATATATTACAGGCAAATAGATTATTTAAATCTTATCTTATTGAAGTTAACGTAAAACAATTAAAAATAAATAATCCGGAATATGTGGATTTTTTAGATAATTTACAAAAGTGGTCAATAGCTATACCTAATAAGTATTTTCAATGGGCATTAATTAAGAAGAAAAAAGAAAATATTGATATTAAAGAAGTAGTTGAGTTAATATTTAGATTTGAAAAATATGGTACTGATGGCTTAATGAAAGCCTCAATAGTTGGGCTAATTGATAAAAAAGAAGTTAATATTGACTATTGGAACAAAAAGACTGTAAAAGATTTTAAGGAATTTCTTGACAGATTAGATTCATATAATGTTGATTTTAATTCTTTAAGAACGAAGAAGTTTGAACGTAGGGTTTATAATGATGCTGACTTAGTGTATGAAGATGAACGAGTTATTATATGGCGGCCATTAGAATTTGATTCGTCATGTAAAATAGGCCAATCAAGATGGTGCGTAGCTGTTCCGGACAGAAGTGATTATAGAGATAGATCTATTGAAGGTGAGATTTTCTTTTATGTTATTGATAAATTTATAAATCCAAATAACAATTCTCTTGCTTTTTCTGTTGTTATATTTAGCAAAGAAATTGATAAAATTAATGAATTATGGGATTATGATAACGATCTTAGAGATGATAAGGAATATTTAAAGTATTATGGGCCTCAATTATGGAAAAAGATAATCAGTAAGATAAACGGATATGGAATAACTGCTGACATACGTATTGATAGAGAGGAAGATGAAATATGGTATGGGGATGAGGTGTTATATGATGGCGATCCTCAAAAATTTATTGATGATTATTTTGTGGGCTACAATTTTACTTATTACGATTGGTCTGTATATAAAGATTTTATGCATGAATTTATTTCTAAATTATCAGGAGAGGTTACAGATCCGCTAGTTGCATCTTTTTCAGATGATATTGAAGTAACCTGGATAGCTGATAATAAAGTAAAACTTGATTTTGATGATTATTATAATAATTTAGTTAATGGATTAAATAAAGACAGTAAAGAATACAAAGAGGTTACTGACTTGTATCATATGATATTGGATGAGCCTTTAAAATATATCATTGATGGTGAATTTGTTACAGAAGATATCGAGGCTAAAAATCTATCTATAACAAGAAAAAATGATCCTAATAATGCTATTGGTTTTCAATTTTGAGGTATAATTAATATAATGCGAATTGTTGTAAATGTTAATTAAACGATTTGAATATAACTTTACCGGTACCATTGTAGAGATTGAGAAAAGTTTACCATATTATGGTAGGCTTACTCAGTCTGGTGATGGTAATTTGTTAATATCTATTTCGGATGGAATTGATTGTTCGTGGTGGAGTGGTTCAGCAAAGGCTCCTCATGCAATTGTTAGGGATGTAGCGCCGCTATATGGTGGCGATGAAGATAATAATAGGATTTCTGGAAGAATTAACATAATTGAGACGAGGGTAGTGGATGTTGCCAGCTCAAGTAGTGAATGCATGGCAGGACTTGTGTTGTTTAATGATAATCAGAATGCGATTTTTCTTGGCTATTCTAAAGATGATGATAAAATTCATGCTCAAAAAGGTTATAATGATTCTTTTTCTACTATTTGTAGCAGTGCAACAACAGTAACTAGTCCTTTAGTTACTGCGCACAGATACAGAATTGCGTGGAATTCTAGTTCCTATCCAGTATCTTATGATGGTTTTGGGGATTTAATAAATGCTAATACTGTTGTTTTTTATTATAGCGATGATGATGGTTTTTCTTGGACGAATATCGGATGTACCTATACTTTTCAATTTTCAACTGATAAGTTAAGCGTTGGATTATATACAAGAAATTGGTCCCCATATCCTGCAGTAAGTGCAAAGTTTGATTATTTTATCGGCTATAATGCAAGTAATGAGCAACAGAGATACAAAAGAGATGCAGTAGCTTTTGAAGATTATTTTACCATTATGCCGATAGGGGGGAAGGCAAAACACAAGAGTCCAATTGGGGAGCGGGAAGGGTTAATTATTCCCGGACATAAAAATTCTACATATGGACAAAGGGAAAGAATTACTTCTGCAATAGAAGATGATTATCAATTTTTACCTGCAGGAGATAAGAGAAAATATATAAATGTAGGACAAGATGAAAAGAATGCTCCATTGCTTCCAGGAGAGACAAAGCAGGAAGCTGCTGTATTTGAAGATTCTGGAAGTGGTTTCTTTGAGGATATTACCAATGGATCAATTCATTATAATACTGTAAAGCCAGCTGGAACATTTATTCCTGGACAGGTTACCACTTATAATCCTGACATAACAAATAACAGAGAGTGTGGCGCATGGGAGGATAGAGCTTTTTTTGAAATATCAGATATTGATTATGTGCAAGGTAAAGATGATATCCATGGAAACGAGTTTTTAAGCGGAAGGAATATTTTGCATCTTTTTTATTATGATGCTTCTAATGATATATGGAATAGCGGACTAACAGGTACTGGATATTATGGGGCCAAAAGGGATGGGACATTTGTTTATGATGGTTATGATTGTAGCCCTGGCGGATTTGGGACATTAGCTAGCGGGTTGAACAATACGGCGTGGGCTTTTGACGGCATAGAGCCGTTGTCGTCGGGTAATAATCCTGATATTAATTTGTCATTAATTGCAGATGATAAGATAAGGATTTCTTTAAGTTCTCCTTTTGCTGGTTGGAAAAGTAAACAAATAGTATCTTATGGTAGGTGGTGTTTATCTGACGATTTTGATGTTGAATTTTCTTGGGAGAATTTTTCAGCTAGTGTAAGTGATGGCGGTATTTCGTTTAGAGTGATAATTGATTCTAATAATTATTTTTACATAAGAAGGACTCCGGGAGGCGGGGGTAGGATCGATAGTAATGTACGCATAAATAATTCATGGGTTAGTTATGTTCAACATGGATCTAGCGCTACATCTGGAAAGTTTAGGATAACCAGATCTGGAAACACTTTAAGTGCGTATTATGATACAGGTGGAGGCTGGGTGTTTTTAAGAAGCTATTCTAACGATGTTTTAGCGAATGAGGTATTTGCTTGGATCAATGCAGGATTAAAAGATCCGACAAGTTATACTGTTGATGTGTTTGGATTTACAATTAATAGTGGAATATATACTAATAAAGCGGGATGGTGGAGAGAAGGGTTTAATACTAATAGAGGTTTAAATGCAGAGTTTCCTCTTCATTCATTAGTGGTATGCACTGAGTCAACGGTAGAAATTATTGATGTGGATAATGATTTATTATGGATGAGATTTGTTAGGGGAGGAACATCGACAAGCGATGCAAATGCATTGCATAATTTTAGTGGATATTTGCCCAAACCGAGAAGGGCATTTATAAAAAATGGAATGCTTTTAATTAGTTATGCCGTTGATGATTCTGCAAGCACGGAAGGTGGACTAATTGTAGTAGATTTTTCAATAGATGATATACGGATATGTCGTGATACGGCTAGTGCGATTACGGGAGGATCTTTGAGGGGTTGGAGCGACGTGTATTGGGCGGCCACGGGGGCGTTGGGGACGACGGTATCTAATGGTTTAATAGCGGCCAGAAATGAGGGTGGAGGATATTATAGTGATAGGAATAATTGGCAGATTAAAGGGTATAGGGGAAGAGACGCTGTATTTTACGAGAGTAGTGGATATATTTATAAAGCAATAGCTACAAAGGATGGATTGACTGTTCAAAAATGGAAGAGATGGTATTTGTTTGGGGATTCTGTAAATGCTGAAAATATAACTAGTATTCATTATGGCCATTGGAATATGAGTCATGATGTGACCTGGTGTTGGTTTGACGATTTAAGTGGTGATTTATTTTTTATTGCTACTAATGCTGGGACAGATACTTTTTATTATGTTTCAAAAACAACATGGGAGGGCGCTATTTCTGATAGTGGAGGAACTTTTCCATATGATGAATCTTATACGATTTTAGGAACGAGAAATTATAAACAACAAAAGCATGCTGTATATTATTCAGAGGCATTTTATGTTCCTTCCAATGATGGTGTATATAAAATATCATGGCCAAGCGGAGGTCCTCATGGTGGAATGGTTTTATTCTATGGTCAGCCAGGATCAGTAGCAACTCATGATATTTTAAATTCTGAATACGCTAAAGTGTTAATAGTAAACAAGTTGATGGATGGGGTGACTCCATATTTGGCAGTAGGTGTTGAGCATGGGGACAGAAAACAAACTTCTGGAGTTCTAATGGCGGTTAATTTAATAACAAATGAATTATTTGCTAAAAGTCCAATTGAATATGGTAGACCAGTTGTAATGGTATCGGGATGAATCTATTAATAACATATTAAGGTAATTTTAATGAAAATCATTAATTATAATACGCAATTAAAAGAACTTTATTTTATTTTAACTGAAGTTAGTGTTAGACAGTTAAAAAAGCAAAATCCAGAATTAGAAATCTTTATTGATAAGTTAATTAGATTAGGATTGGATAATAAATATTTACAGTGGGCTGTTTTTCAAGTAAAAAATAAAAAAAATCATTGGAGATTTAAACCTTATGATAGCATTGCATTAAATCTGGTAGAGTATGCAAAAAGGTTTGATGTTTTTGCAAAATCGGGCAAGCTTAAAAAAGCTGTTGAGATGAATTTAATTAATCAAGCGCAAACAGATATTCAATATTGGCATAGGAAAAATATGTCTGAATTTGAAATATTTATTAATAATATGGATTCATATGATTTAAAATCACGTAAGGAAGTTAAAATTAGCGGATCTATTCGTTTATATGAAGACGATAATGTTTTTGTTTATGGCATTAAAAATCATAAGGCTGCAACTATTCTTGGAAGAAATACGCATTGGTGTATAACAGAAGATGATGGGGAATGGTGGGATAAATATGTTAATCATCATGGATATGGTTTTGCATTTATTATTGATAAAAATGGGAATTCTAGAAAAAATAAGTTAGCAAAGATTGCTGTTCAGTATGATCTTGTTTTGGGAAAAGTTGAGAATTACTGGGACAGTGAAGATGAGATTGTTTCTAAGTCTGAAGTTGGTAAATATTATAAAAATTTTAGTAGAATCTTAAGCAAAATAGAATCATACATGTCTATGTTGGAGCCAAAACTTAAAAAATATTATGAAGATGAGATATGGTATGGTGATATAGTATCTATGGACGGCGAGATAATTAAAGATAAAGCTATTGAATGGGCTAATGGTGATTCGGAAATACAAGATTTGTTGGAACAATTTTATTTTAGAATTTCAGGAGTTGTTACATCTCCAATGATTACTGATCTGGATGAGGATCTAAATCAGAAAATTATTATTTATTGGAACTTTGATGTTGATCGGTTTTGGACTTATGATTCAAAAGAATACAATGAAGAAGTTATAGAAAAATTTGAAGATATTATATCTGAAATAGAGGATGATCTAGATGAAGAATCGTCAGAGTTAAATCTTAGTGATATTAGAGTAATATTTGACACAGATGATTTTGAAGAATTGATAAATACTTTTAGGGGAAGAAACTCGAGAAAATAATAACGAATGAGTTGAAATTATTTATTATGAGTTTATTTTTTTATAGTGGATCTAAAATAGGAATTGAGAAAAAGACACTTTCTAGTGGTGATGGGATAGTTTCACCTTTTTTACAACAAGTTCAAGCTGTTAACTATGATAGAATAAGATTTACATTTAATAGAGAGATGAATTTTGGTGGGTTTATTGGTGGAGATCTGGTTGATATTTTAAATCCTGCCTATTTTATAGTTAAAGAACAGTTAACATCTAATAATGTTAATATAGTTCGTGTTTATAAAAGAAGTGATACAGAAGTTGAAGCTATTTGTGAGAATTTATTAAATCTTCAGTATACTGCTGAAGTATCATCAGACATAGAAGATATTTATGGTGTTAAAATAGGTAGTAATAATACGGCGACATTTACAGGATTGGTACCAACTTTTCCAGAGATTAATAATTTATATGGATTTTTTGGATTACAGACAGGGATACAACTGGTTGATATTCCTGGAATTGCTCCTGATGCGGAAGGGCCGATTGTATCCAATAAAGATCCCGATTCTGGTGATACGGTTCATATAATACATAGAGTTTCGTTTGACATTACAGATGAAAACGGTGTAAATGCTGACAGTATTGTGGTTAGGATAAACGATAATGTTGCTTGGCAAAACAACACAGAGCAGGATGGTTTTACAGTAACAAAAACGACAATAATTGATGGTTATCATTTCGACATAGATAGCAATGAGCCATTTCCATCTTATTCGGCAATACCAGTAAGAATTCAGGCGTCGGATCTGTGGCCTATTCCTAATTCTTCTGATACTCAGTGGTCATTTAATACTGGCGCAAGGGGGCCATATGCCATCTATCAATATCCGTCGCCGGACGGGACGGGGACTTCCAATTCTTTAATTACGGTAAAAGTGATTGCTGATTCAACGTTAAGAAAGGAATCAGTGAAAATTTGGGTCAAACCTGGAGATGATGAAAGATATGAATTAGCGTTTGAATTTGATGCGGATCCTAAATTTACGACTTTATATAACGGTGTTGAAAGCATATGGGAGCCGATTGAAAAGGGAATAAAAGTTATTCTTGATCGAACGGAAGAGTACAAAGTAGGTGAAGATATTGATATAATTATACATGCGGCAGAGACAGCTTAATGAATATTAGGATTTTAAATAATAAAGTCTTTTTTATTTTAAAACTGTATAATTTATATGTGGAATTTATAAAATGCTTATAAGTGATTTGAAAAAAATTAGCGAATCAGACGGTAAATATCAGATGCCAGACGAAGAGCATATTGACAAAATGCGTAAAGGATGGGAAAAACTATTATTTCAGTATAAATCAATTAGAAGTTATAATGACGCTGTATTATATCTTAACAATATGGAAGCATATATAGATAGATTGACGGAAGATGTTTTGATAAATTTTGGATTTTGGACAGCAGATATAAAAAAAGAGGAAACAATTGTTCAAAAACGGCTAAAACAAGCTAAAGATATAGTTAATAATGGTCAAAAATATGTTTATTATACGCCAAGAACAAATGATGTTGATTGGAAAGAAGTAGTACTAGAACAGGTTGTACGAAAAATAGGTCCATATATGGGAAGTCCCGGCTTGAGATCTTTTGACATATTTAATATTCTTAAGAAGAATATTTCTGAAATTCAAAAAAGGTATAAAACAGGTATATCTGATTTTTCAATAGGAAAAATGAAAATAACATGGTGGCCAAGTATAGGTAGAGATTTGCATACCATAAAAGGTAAAATAATTTCTACATATAAAAACCCGGAATTTTATCGTGATTACGGTGTCAGAGAGATCCTTAGAGGGCCAGACTTAAGAGGATATATTAAATATATAAAAAAAGCTAAGGCGCTTTTAGATCAGAAGGGGTTTGGTTTTTTATGGTATGGGAATATGTTTATAGGCTCTAGAAAAGAACGTAAACTTAAGGCTAAATATTTTTTTAAAAAAGATGCTGTGATGGTTTTTGAAGATCCTGGCGATGATACTGTGTGGACAATAATACATGAGTTAGGTCATAGATATTATAGTAAATATATGAGCAATACAGATCGTAACAGATTTCGTGATGAGTTTATTAGACAAGTAGCTGTTCCTGTTAGTAATTATGGCAAACGACATGATATTGAAGATTTTGCAGAAGTGTTTGCATGGTATGTGTTAAATAGAAATTTGACAAGAGATCAACTAGAAAGACTTAAATCATACTTTAAACATATAAGAGAAGAAAAAAATCTTATAAGTGATTTAAGAAGAATGATAGACGGTTATTTATATAATATGGAATAGGTGCGTTAATGGCCAAGCCTGAAGTAACATGTAATGCAGATGAAATTGTTCTTTATAATGTTTCGTCTAGATTAATATTATTAGGTGCAACAGCTACAGAATCACCAACTAGTTGGGAATGGACAATTTTAGATGTTCCAGCTGGAAGCACGGCAAATGTTGGTGTAAAAGGGGATTTTACTGACGGTATTGCTGTGATTCAAAATCCACAACTGGAAATCGATGGAGCCATTGACGGAACATATGTTGTCCAATGTGTTGCGACCAATGCTATTCCTGAATCGTCTAATCCGTTTAAAGATAAAGGAAATGGCCAACAGTGTATTGTTGTTAGAAGTCAACGAAAACAGAATTATTTTCCTGGCGATAGTCAATATGGATATGGTGGTGAATATTTAGATAAAACTCTTAGGAATTTAGAAGAAGTTCATAGTACTACACATGAAAATGGTGGTGATGATGAGATTAGTGTGGATGGTTTATCGGGGTTATTAGCTGATTCACAAACACCACTTAGTCATAAAGCAAGCCATCAAGACGGCGGCGGTGATGAGTTAGATGTAACTGACCTGTCTGGACTATTAGCTGATCCACAAACACCATTAAGTCATAAAGCAAGCCATCAAGACGGCGGTGGAGATGAGTTAGATGTAACTGATTTATCGGGGTTATTGGCTGATCCGCAGACGCCACTTAGTCATAAAGCAAGCCATCAAGACGGCGGCGGTGATGAAATAAACGTGGAAGGTTTAGCGGGGGTATTAACAGATGCCCAGATTCCACAAAGTCATGCATCAGATCATGGTAGTGGGGGAGTTGATGAAATAAAATTAGACGATCTTGGTGCGCCTGATGATAATACTGATCTAAATGCTACGATTTCGGCTCATGGATTATTAAAAAAATTATCAGGCAACGTACTTGATAGGTTGGATGGCCAAGGGAATTGGACGCCGAATATTAAGGATAATTTAACTGCAACTACTAATCCGACAACTGGTGATGACAGCGATGATGGCTATTCTGTAAGGTCGTTTTGGATAAACACTGATACGGATACGGCTTTTATTTGCAATGACGCCACTGTTGGATCGGCAGTTTGGCAGGAAATAGAAGCAGATATTGCCCATGCTTTGGGTGGATCTCAGCATACGATAGATAGTTTAGCTAATTTAAATGCAAAGATTTCCGGTGGGGATCTGGATTTTAGTACAGCCAGCAGGCCTCCTTCTGGGAGTGCTGGAGGTCAATTAGGAGGAATGTATCCAGATCCAGATGTACGGGGAATTAGAGAGACTAGTGGCCCTACAGAGTTAACAATTGGGGATATTGCTGATGGCGAATATTTGAAACGAGATGGATCAAATATTGTTAGTGACGATCCGCTTCCTGTAATGCATGTTGAGACGTTTTTGTCTACTGGAGAAACATCGTTTGTTCTGACGTATCAACCGTTGGTTGCGGATACGCCGTGTGGGTATAGTTTACAGGTTCTTATGAACGGTCTTGAGGCGAGACATGTTGCTGGTACTCCTACTGTAATGGATACGTTTCATTATGAGAATTCAACAAGAACGGTGACCTTCATATCTGACACGGGAAGTTATTATAAATTTAGATATAATGTAACATCTAGTGGAAATGATGTTACTTATCTGTCTTCAGGTGTTCCTAACCTGGTTGAGGAATCGTTTAGTACAACCGGGGGGGAAACCCCAGGCGATATAGTTTCATTTGCGTTAACAGGGACCCCTAGTGGTAATGGTGCCGCTAGTACGCCAAGCGGATATAATATTTCTGGTGTTTTTAGGAATTCGACCAGGTTAGGTTACAATAATCCGCCAACAAGCGTATTTGAGTATTACTATGATCCGGTTAGTAACGAGATTGATATTTACGCAGGTGGAACGGCGGATGACTATGATATTGTGTTTATTGATACTTTTGCGGTGTCTCCTCATGTTAAAGAGTACGTAACTACCGGAGGGGAAACCCCAGGCGATATAGTGTCTTTTGCACTTCCTGAGGTTCCAAATGGTGGAGGAGTTGCCGACACGCCTAGCGGATATGACTTAAAAGGGTTTGTTGATGGCGTTAGAATGAAATACAAATCACCTGCTCCGACAGCCACTAATGAATTTTATTATGATTCGGCAAACAATGAAGTAGATGTTTACGCATCTGGAAATATTGATGATTATGTTTTTGATTTTGGAACTGCATCAATTGATTATAGTGGAGACTTGGTCAAATACAAATTCGAAGATGATTTCGATGATAATAGCATTCATCCAAGGTGGACAGTAACTGAAACTGGTTCGGGTACTGTTGTGGAAGGATCAGACGGTATTGTAATGACTTTACCTGGCAGCGCAGGTCATGGAGCATCTATCGATTTGTTACTTCCTAATGAAATGAACAAAGCAAATTGGGTTGCACAAGTACATGTTACGTTTGCATTTACAGGATCTTCAGATGATGCAGCTGCCGCTTTTTTGAGATTAACGGGAAAAGGTGGTGGTGCAGATAAATACATGCGAATGTTTATTCAAGGTCAAAGTGGGCCAGTATATCAACTTAAAATTGATGACAATGCAGGATTTGTCAGTCAATCAGGAGTGACTGCGGTATGGATTAGATTAAGAAAATTTGGAGATGAAGTCCGAACTGACTTTTATAATGGGGCGGCAACAGTAGATGTTGATGGTAATGCATATTGGCAAGAATGGGATAGTTCAAAGACTTGGTATGTTCTTCCAAAAAGTGGAACATTTAATTATCCAGTAAAACTTGAACAGTTATCATTATATGCTTCCAATTGGTCTAACTACCCTGGTGTTCAAGCAACTTTTAGAAAGTTTAAATTAGAAATATTTTAAAGGAATAATCATGGGTAAAATAAAATCACATTTAGTATCATCTGAATTCGTAACAACAGAAAACAAAGATGTTGTTAAGTTGGACGAATTGGGCGCTCCGACTGATAACACTGATTTGGATGCAACAGATTCGGCTCATGGTTTAATGCCTAAATTGTCGGGGAATGCGGATGAAGCGTTTAGGGGTGATGGAAGCTGGGGAAGTGTTTCAGGAGGCACGGATCCTGTATATTTGGTTGAGGATGATTTCAATGATAGTGATGTTCATGATAGGTGGACTGTAACTGAAACTGGTTCGGGCACTGTCGTTGAAGGATCAGATGGTATTGTTATAACAGGAGCTAGCGGGGGGAATAATACTGGATCTGTTGAAATGACATTGCCTGAAAATATGGCTTATAGAAATTGGATTGTCCATGTTCATGTTACTTTATCCTACGATACAGCAAGTAATGGTTGTGCAGGAGGAATATATATTAGTGGCTTAGGAGAGAATGTTGGAAAATTTATGGAATTCAGAAATCAACATACTACAAGTTATGATTTGTTAGCAGCTGATAGTGGGGGCTTTGCCTCTTCTGGAATGGGATTTGATCCGGTTTGGATTAGAATTCGCAGGTTCGGGGATGAAATTCGAACGGATTATTATAATGGTGCTTCAACAATTAATATTGAAAGCTATTTTAGAGAATGGGATCATTCAAGACAATGGTATGTAACTCCCAGGAGCGGAACATTTAATTATCCGACAGAATATCTTACATTAAGATTGCGCGGTTTTCAATGGAGTGCATATCCTGGATTTCAATGTACTTTTAGAAAATTTAAATTAATGATATTTTAGGGAGATAAACAATGTCACGAGATATCAAAGCTGATCAAGTTACTTCTGAATTTGTAACAACAGACAATAAAGATGTTGTTAAGTTGGATGAATTAGGCGAGCCGACCGACAATACTAACCTAGATACGTCCATATCTAGACATGGTTTATTTCCTAAACTACCAAATGAAGCCGACAAGCTGTTTAGGGGTGATGGAAATTGGTTAAAGCATAATTTTACTGCTTCAACAAATCCTACTGTTGATAATGATGTTGACGAAGGTTATACAGCCGGATCAAAATGGCTAAACATTAACAACAAAGAAGTTTTTGAATGTTTAGAAAACACTGACGGAGCGGCTGTCTGGGTGCGAAGTGCAGCTAAAGGAAATTATTCAGCGTCAGTAGATCCTGATGCAGATAACGATATCGATGAAGGGTATGTTATAGGATCTTTATGGATTAATACTGCTTCGGACGAGCCTTTTATTTGTGTTGATAATACAGATGGCGCAGCTGTTTGGGTTAATATTGTAGGTGGTGGAGGTGGTACACATGCATCAACTCATGAAGATGGAGGATTAGATGAGATAACAATCCAAAATTTAGGTTCTGGTGTAGCTGCGGCTAACAAATTAATTCAAACAGATGGTTCTGGTGGTTTAACTTTGATTGATACTCCATCTGGAGAGGCAACAACGGCAAATTCAGAAAATGTTCCGTTTCTTGAGTATAGCAGTGCTAGTGTTGTGAATGTAAAAGCTCTATCAGGGGCTAGTACTACACTAAGAATGATTTTAAATAATGGATTTGTATATAGCGCAACATCACCCCTAACAGTTGATATGGCTACAACAGGATTAGGAGGCCGAGAGGCTTCAAGTGATCCGGAGGCAGCTGATACATGGTATTATATTTATGCTGTACCTGAGACAAGTGAATTTTTGGATGTTATAGCTTCGGTAAATGATCCTGATACAGGTCCAGCTGATTATTCAGCTTGGAAGTATTTAGGAGCTGTTAGGAATGATGGTAGTAGCGATATAAAACAATTTCGACAAGAAGGGAACGAGTTTTTCTACATTACTGGAGGAGGATCAATTCTATCCAGTGGCAGTCCTGGAGATATTGAACACGAAACGTCTTATGCTGAAGTGTCATTGGCTAATCAAGTACCTGACACATGTACATATGTTCAAATGTCTCTTTATATTAGTATAGATCCTGAAAATCCACAAGCCAAATGGCGTATTAACTGGTCAGTTGATGGCACAAATCTATTTTATATTCTTTTTGCAGCTGGCGACATTTCTGTATCGGCAAGAGATTCAAATACTTGGTATATGCCAGTATCCTCTAGTAAAAGCATATGGAGAAAAAGAGCAAGAGAACAAGGTTCTTTAGATTTAGTCTGGATTAATTATGGAGTTTTAAGCTGGATTGATGGTTGGTTAACGACATCATATCAAAAAGTTGGATCGTATAGTCATGCGAATGGCGATTTAATAACAGTTTCAGAAGGTCAAAGATCTTCCGATCTTAATGTTAATGCTATCGACACTCAAATTTGGCCACAAACCGGGACATTACCGTTTACCGCTTTAATCGATGGTTTATACAAGATCAATTTTACTGTAGGAATGTATTTTAACAGTTCTACAACGGTACAGGTAAAACTTGTATTTGATGAAGGTGAATCCAACGAACAAACAATTGGATATGATGATGATTGGCAGATCAAAGTAGTTGATGGTTATGATTATCCATTTTTTCAAGGATCTGTTACATTATCTGCTGGGGCTCACACTATAAAAGCATATGCAAAAGAAACTGTCGGTACAGGAGCTGTAATAACCGGCTCTAGCACGACACCTATTCAAGGTCCTGTTTTGCAGTTACAAGCAATAACGGGTTCAGGTGCTGGTGGAGTAATAGTAACTGAAGATGTGGGGATTACTTCTTATACGGAGTCAGAGTCGGCGCTTTCCTGGCATGATATCCTGGATGATACTGGTGGTAACCCGATTCAAGTACAAGTAACAGTTAGTGAAAATGAAATTGTTAATTATAAATTTAGTGGAAATTTCAGATGTGTGACTGGAGATTCGGGTCAGAATTTTAAGTTTCGAATTTATGTTGTGGAAGAAACTTTAGAAGTGATTAGGCGGTCTATTGGAACTGAAACTGTAGGGGTGGATATTGGCGGAGCATTTCAAATAGAATTGGAAAAATACTTTTCTGGATTGTCTGCTGGAACCTATACTATTAAGGCTCAGTATTATAAATTGCATAGTTCTATATCTTTAAGATTTACTTGGCATAGTGAAACAACGTTGTCTGTTATTCAGTATCGCGGTGGTCTTGTTCCTGTTAAACAAGAGGGGACATTAGTTTCAGATAAACCAGCAGCATTTAATTTTATTGGAGCTAAAGTAGAAAATAATAATGGTATAGCTGATATAACTTTAGGTACAAATGCTCCAGGTGATCTGATAACCGTTTCAGAAGGAACTAGATCGGCAAGCCTTGATATAAATGCTACCGACACATTAATTTGGCCTGAGTCAGGTAGTTTATCTTTTACTACTTTAGTAAACGGTGAATATAGAATTGGTTTTACTGTTGCGATAGGGTGTACAGACTCAACAACTACTCAAATAAAGTTAGTTTTTGATGAAGGGGAATCTAATGAACAGGTTATTGGGTATGATGATGATTGGACAGTAAGAAATGTCGGTAATCAATATAGTTATCCTTTATTTCAAGGAAATATTAACCTTACAGCAGGGAATCATACAATAAAAGCTTATGCAAAAGAAGCTTATGGGACATCTGCTTTTATTGCAGGACCGAGTTCTGCTAACGCCCCACAAGGTCCTGTTTTGCAGTTACAAGCAATAACGGGTTCAGGAGCGGGTGGAGTAATAGTAACTGAAGACACAGGGATTGCTGCCTATAATGAATCAGGGTCGGCGGGGACATGGCATGACGTCCTCGACGAAGATAGTGGTAACCCAATTCAAGTACAAGTCACTATTAGTGAAAATGAACGCGCATACTGTAGTTTTGATGCTAACACAAAACTTATAGCAGGCAGTTCTAATCAATATTATGCCTTCAGGATTTACAACGTTGAAGAAGATTCAACAGTGATTTTTCGTAATATTGGAGCGGAAATAGGTGATTTAGATGTCGGATCTGAGATGCCTATCCATATTGAGAGGTATTTGTCAGGCTTATCAGCTGGTACTTACACATTCAAGGCACAATATTACAAAACTCACGCTGCTATAACACTGCGGTTTGGATGGCATGACAGCACTGTACTATCAGTTGTACAGTATCGAGGTGGTCTTGTTCCTGTTAAACAAGAGGGGACATTAGTTTCAGATAAACCAGCAGCATTTAATTTTATTGGTAGCACTGTAAGTGAATTTGGTGGGATAATTGATATTAGTAATTATTATTTTGTTGAAGATGATTTTAATGATAGTTCTATTCATGATAGGTGGACTGTAACTGAAAATGGATCTTGTACTGTAGTTGAGGGAAGTGATGGTATTGTAATTAGTGCACCTAGTGGTGATCATGATGGTCAGATTGCGATGGATTTACCTGCAAATATGCATTGTAGAAATTGGGTTGCTTATTGCAATATTACGATGAATATTACATCTGGGAATAGACATGGACTTTCATTGAGAATTAGCGGAAAAGGAGGTGGTGTTAGCGCTAAAATAATGCAAGCGACATTTAGGTATACAACAGCCAAGTATTTACATCTTTACGATTCTGGTGGAGGAGGTGATCAAATATCAATTTCAACGACAGCATGTTGGGTAAGAATTCGCAAATTTGGAGACTCAGTTAGAGTTGATTATTATCCAGGTGCTCATACAGTCAGTGTGGATGAGGATGGTCAATGGCGTGAATTTGATAGTGCTACGTATAATTGGTATGTAGTTCCTAAGAGTGGAACTTTTGATTATCCGACTTATTATGAAAAATTAATTATTGCTGCTGACAGTCAAGATGCAAATCCAAGTTTTCAATATACTGTTAGAAAATTCAGGTTAAAAGTTTTTTGATTATAGTTGTTAACTTAATGGATAGTCTCCTTTTTTCAACCTAAATATTTTTACATCGTATTAGTGTCGAATGATTTGGCGACGATTGATGGCTGGTTGTGATTTTTATTAACATATTAAAATCAATTTAATAAATAGTTTCCTTTTTTAATCTAAATATTTTCTATCTTGTAATATTGAATGATTTAATGACAGTCTTATGTGTAGTCTTATATTAACGTATTAAAATTATTGATTTTCTTTTATTTTTATGATAATATATGAATATAATTTATTTTTTTAATTAGCTTAGGAGGTTAAAAAATGGCAATTGCTGGTTCACAGATTAGATCTTCGGCAATTACTAACACCCATCTTGGTTCTTCGGCTGATATAGCTTGGTCGAAAATCGATATGACTGGTTCTTCGTTAGCTGATTTAGCTACGAAAGATCATGGTGATTTGACGGGGAGGGACGATGATGACCATACAATATATTCATTAGCTGATGGAACAAGAGCTTTTACTGGTGCGGTTGCTGGTGTAGATCCATCGGCCGATGCAGATCTAACAACAAAATCTTGGGTTGAAACACGATTAAAAGGACTTGATCCACAAGAGTCGGTAACGGTATTAAATGTTATTGATGATGTAATTGGGACTCCACCAGGCTCGCCTGACGAGGGTGATACATATTTAATTGATCCTGATACTGACACAGCGGCAACAGGCGCCTGGGCCGGTTGGGATGGTCATTGGACGTATTATAATGGTACTGCTTGGCAAGATTTAGGCGCGGCGGCAGTAGATGATAGGGCTATTGTAGATGCGAGTCCTGGGGCTGGCGGTGGTTTAAATGGTCATGCTAAAAAAATAGCTACCATAACAGCAATTACAATTGGATCGGGCGGGTCAGTTACTTGGAGTATGCAAACCGCTAATAGCGGATGGCATACGTTTATTGAATCAGGCTATAGCTCAGGTCGTGGGTGGAGATATAATGGAACTAGTTGGGAAGTTTATTCTCAATTGCTTTTAGCTTCGGCTGCTCCTAACGATTGTGAAATTGGTAGTGCAGCAGTTGGAACGGCTTCAAAAGCAGCTAGAGAGGACCACGTTCACTCTGCGTCGACAGGAACACCGACAGGGAGTGTTGCTGTTCAAAGCAATGATGAAGGTTCGGCTTCCTCGTTTGCTCGTTCAGATCATGCTCACAATTTATCAGTGGCAGCTCCTACTAATATTGGTTCAAGCAATGATGAGGGTTCAGCTACTTCGACAGTACGATCTGATCATGTTCACCAGTTAAGGGGTGGTTATGACAAGGTGAACGATGCGGCTGGAGATGATACAGGGATGACGTTGTCAAATACTCCATTAAGTGCGGCATTAGCACTTATATTTAAAAATGGTATCAAGATGGAGAAGGTTGATTCATCACCAACCGGTGAGCAATATACGATATCGGGTACTACGGTTTCATTTGCTGCGAGTGGTGAATCAGACACTTTATATGAAGCACACTATCCTTACTAATTTTTAATTGAATTTGGTGGCTCAAATTGAATATTTGGGTTACCTTTTAGGTAAAATATGGCAAAAGTGGGAAAGAAATGTAGACTGAAAGGTCGTCGTAAGGTCGGATCTGAAAAAAGGCGAAACATGAGGCGTAGAGGGAAGAAGTGAATCCAATTAACGACTGATTGGTTTATTTGTTCTTATATGGTTTAGGAATTCAGAAATCATCCTTTTGAGTAATTCTTTGGATTCAGGCGTTGATTTTAGGTCTTCTTCTTTGAATCCTTTTGTTAAAAGAAGATTGTGAATATCGTTTTCATTAATTTTTTTAGGTTTTGATGACTGTCTTATTTTTTCATCTTTTAACAATTTATCAAAATCAATTTTTTCATTATTATTAGTTTTCATGAAAATAGTTCCTTTTTTTGTTTTATTATCACATATGTGATATCTGTTCAATAAGAATGAAAATATCTAATTGATTTTCTTATTGTTTTATGTTATTTTATTTTTGTAAGTTAAAAAAATCAAGTGATAGAAAATGTCTCTATTTGGTTATGGTGCTCAATATGGAGTTTCAGACTATTCATTTGAAGTTTTAGGGACTCCGCCAATTCTTCAAAATCAGGATCCTGCTCCTAACGAGACGGGTGTTTCTCGCAGTGTAAACATAATACTTGAGCTGATTGACGAATTAACAGGCATCGAGGCCGCGTCGGTAATAATAAAAATCGACGGAGATACAGCTTGGAGTAATGACGCCGCGCAAGTAGGATATTCAGGAACAAAAACATCTATAACAGATGGGTTTAGGTATGAGATAGATCCAGATGATTTATTGCCTAATTTAGGAACGGTTACAATTAATGTTTATGCTGAAACGGTTGGGGGAGCATCTCTTGATGAAAGTTATCTTTTTTATATTGCTGACGAGGTTGGCCCCATATTGTCTAATTTAGATCCTAGGGCAAATGAAAATTATGTGGAGCTTAATAGGCCGATCTGGTTAGATCTTACAGATACTAATGGTGTAAATGGAGATTCTATAGAGATTTATGTAAAAGGTGTGGAAGCATGGAAGGATAATGAGCAAAAAATAGGATTTACGGTAACAAGAACAGTAATAGTTGACGGTTTTCGTTTTAAAATTGTTCCCGATGAACTTTTTCAAAATGAAGAAATTGTTTCAGTAAGAGTAATCTCAGAGGATTCATATCCAACGCCGACTTCCAGTGATCGATTTTATACTTTTCAGGCGATGTCGGTTGAGCCGACAATTGCTTTGCAGTTGCCTGAGCCAGACGAATTTGGCGATATTAGTGCGAATATAGAAATTTCGGCGGAACATAAGTATGGAATTAATCTTTCTGTCTCAAAAGTATGGGTAAGACCTTCAAATGATGATATATTTTATCTAGTGTTTGATGGTGGTACTTTTTTGAGTGGATATAATGGCGCCGAGAGTGAGGTTCAGCCTTTATCAAGAGGATATAAAATTACAATAGACAAAGAAGATAATTATCAGATGGGAGCGACCATAACAGTGCAAGCTCATATTGCTTCCAATTTTTAATTTAGGATGTAGTCAATGACAAGAACAATAGTTCCCGATGGTGACGGTTTTTATACAGAAGTTGTTGGGGTTGCTCCATTTTATACTAAAATTGACGAAGATCCAGCTGATACAGTCGAATGGATTAATATGGATCCCGCGGCGTTGGCGACGGCGAAGTATTCTGTAACATTGACAGATTATAATTTGGTTTATGGGAATCAACGTCCTAATAGTGTTACGGTGAGAGCTAGTTGTCGGCAATCTGTCGGTGTTGGATATAAGGTTCGAGCTTTTATAAGGACGGCCGGGTTTGACTATTTTCATCCAACACAAGAAATCCCAACATCTGGATTTACTGATCTAACATGGTCGTGGGATGATAATCCTTATACGGCCGAAGAATGGGAAGATGCAGATTTAGATTCTCTAGAAATCGGGGTTGAGGTAGAAAACGCTGCTAGTGAAACAGGTGGAGTGGATTTTGATAACATAGTAGTAGATTTTGAAGAGGAGAATGCGGGTCCAGGGACATGGTCTACTATTACATGGTCTTGGAGTTCTCAAAAAACGGGCACAGTGAGTTGTTATCCAGTTAAGCCGGGAACATTTACGATAAGAACAGATGAAGTTACTCCGCAAGAATTGACAGATAGCAGCACGAAAGATGGGACTTTAGTAGGAGATGGGAGCGGTTTAATTGACTATACTTCAGGAAGATTTGCAGTTAGTTTTTCTTCTACACCTCCTCCTGGTACGAAATTATATGAAGATCATGTTTGCACAGAAGGGTATTGCGGACATTGCAAAACGAATGCGGTTAGGTTTAGATTTATTCCAGGCGCATTACCTTGGGGAATTCAGAATTTTTCTCAGTTAGAACAATCGGCGGCATTTGAGAAGTTAATTGAAAAATTGAATAAGATAATTCCGGCCAATGTTGTTTGGGTGCCCATCGAAAGTGTAGATAGTGCAAAAGCTCACTTTGGTTACAGGATGGATGCAATAGAGGCGGATACTTGGTTCTGGAGAAGGCAAGAGTCATTTGGTATTGGTGATGGAATATTAAAGAATTTTACTGGAAATACATTTTTTCAGGCAGTTAAGCCAAGCTCATTAATTATTACAGCAATTGCTACTGATTTGTCCACAATGACGGTTACTGATGATGGTAGTGGCAATTTAATAGGGGATGTTGACGGGGGAGGAACTAATACTGTTGATTATGAAACGGGTGCAATTGATGTTACATTTGATACGGCTGTAAATAATGGAGAGAGAATTTATCTGGAATACAGATATCCAGCAACAGATAATGGGTTCAAAGCTCGGGCAGTGCCATAGTGTCAAAAAACAACTTTTACACGGAATTGGAAATTATCCGGGAAATTTTTAAAAAATTGTAATTTTAGTTTTTGAGCAGGAATTTAAAACATGGCATTTAGAATAGTAGCTACTAATGCAGCCAGAGATCAGGCTGCCAAAGGTCAAGTTGGAACTGTTACTTTTTCGGCTAGTTATTTCAAATTTGGTGAGGGTGGATGGGATCCTGAAAGTGTTACTAATGAGGTAATAGCTGTGGCCCCAGGCGGGACAGCAAATTTTACCGGTACATTGTCAAATATACCAACTATACCTGGAAGTATAACTATAGACGAATCAGTAACTGCTCAAACATTAACTGATGATGGTAATGGATCTTTTACTGGCGATGGAACTGGAACAATAAATTATAATACTGGCGAATATGATATTACCTTTACAACAGTAATTGGAGTTGGTGATACCGTTTATGGAGATTATCAATATAGAAAGACTCCAAAGGAACCAGATCCGTCTAGAACAGATTTAGAAGCCGACAATGATAGTACTTTGGCCATATTTCAAAAAAGTTTTGGAGTAGATAGTTCGACAAAGTTGGAATTTGTGGGTGATGGATTAGGTACTTGTCGATGTTATTGTTTTATGGCGTTGTCGGAAGGCAATGATAATGGCAGGGCATCGCCGCATGGCCCGATTCCCTATTGGTCAGAGATTGGCATTTTTGACGGCAATGATGTGTTAATGGCTTATGGTACGTTTGATTTAGAAGAAAAAACGGGTGCGGGTACTATTTTAAAGAAGGTAGATCTGATAAATTGAGGGTGAAAAATTCAAATGTTCGACGAGTAACGAATTTCAGCACTCGTCAAGATGTTGATCCTTTTGATAAAAAAGGAAGCAAAGTTTGAAAGATTTGATTAAGCATTTTACATTTGAAAACAATGATTTGACCGTGATTGAGATTGATGGTCAACCTTGGTTTATCGCTAGGGAGATAGGTCGAATTCTAGAATACCATTACTATGGTAAAGGACTTATAGAATTAGTTTCTGGCAAATGGAAAGACGAATTTGATGAGGATATGCTTTGCAAAATGGAAGGTGAAAAACTTAAACTGTTTAAAGATTTTCGACGAAGCGACTATCAGACAACTCGTCAAGATGTTGATTTTACTAGAATAAATAGTTTACTCCTTCTTTCTGAGCAAGGTGTGTATCAAGCGGTAATTCTTAGTAAAAAGCCAGTTGGTAAAAAACTAAGAAAGTGGTTGGCTAAGGAGGTTTTACCATCTATTCGAAGGATGGGCCAATATGTGGATCCGCTTAAACAGCAATCGGACGATCCGATAGTTCAACAGTTGCGGGCTTTGATTGTTGTTCGTGAAGAACAAGTTAGGCAGGCTGAAGAACAAAAAAGACAAGCTAAAGAACTAGAGAAGCATGCTGAACGGTTAAATAAGATCGAATTTGAAAAAGAGAAAGTTCGAGATGCTATTAGACAAATATTTAAACCGGACGAAGATGCTACCCCTAAAACAATTCGTACACAAGCAAATCAAATTATTAAAACATATGCTTTTATTTTTGCGGCTGACTATAAGTATATTTATGACCGGATGTATAGAGAACATAATAGGCGAGAAAAAACCAATCTTCATGTTCGTTGTAAGAATTATGAAGAAAAAAGAAAAGCTAAACCTGAATTAAGACTAAAAAAGAAATCAAAAATGGATTTTATCGACGAAGATGGAAAGATGATGAAGTTTTATGCGATGTGCTATGAGATTTTAATGCCTGAGATTCAGAGAAAAAATGAGAATCAGGAAGATGCCGTAATTTATGAGTGGAATTAAATAATATGTAAAGGAAAATATAACAATGGCTACATATGACACTTCAACAATAAATAATGAAAAAGTCGACCATCGGTGGTACGAACCATATTTGTCTGCCAGTGGTAATAGAAAAGTCAACGGAGTGATTCCAACTGGCCGATATCGTGGTTTTATAGTTACTAAGGGTGCCGGAGCTAAAGATCTGGATGTTGATGTAGATCCAACATCAAATGATTCAGTAGCTGTTTATGAAAAAGATGGGTATCAGCAGACTATTAGAGAATCGTCTAAAATTACTCTTGATGGGAGTACTACGGGGACGGGAATTACTGTAGCTATTGTTATTAGGGTTACCTATGATATTGATACAATAACATCTGCAGATATGAAGCTTATTGATGAGGGTGACATTATCGCTAGTGATACTGTTATTGCTAAAGTGGATATTCCTCCTGGTGCGGTAGATTTTTCAGGCATAACAGTATGCCAAGACGAAGTAGAAACTACAAGACCTTATGCCACTGGTGTAAAAGATGGGCTTATGCCTGCTCAGTACATAGCTGAACCACAAATTGAATTAATTACTGTTGGTGCTCCCAGTATTAAGTTTCAACTAAGTAGAACGGTATATATAGGGACTGTTGGTGCTGATTCTCAAGATATTAAAGATAAATATTTTGCGTTGTTAGATACAAATGGGGAGACATCATTATATGGCAGTGATGGTCCGATTTTTATAAGCAAAATACATAACTCTGGTGATTCAGCAGAGGTTAACCCTTCATCTGATGCAGATTCGGATGGTTTTTATAGTAATCCATGGATTTATTTAGACTTTTCAGAAACCACCGATGTCAGTTTTACTGGTAATTTAAAAATCTGGTATGCGAAGAGTAGCTATTATATGGCCTTTGATCCGGGAGCATTTGTCAAGGGCGCGGCTCCGGCTCTTCCAGCTCCTGTGGCTACCGGACTACACAGAGGAATTTTGCCACCTAAATACATTGCAGAGCCGAAGCGGGTTACTAAAACCCTAGCTGGTGCAATTAAATTGCAGTTAGATCGAGAGGCTTATTTTGGCAAGACAGGAACAGATACTCAACTAGTAAAAGAAAAGCATTTTAGATTGTTGGATAGCGATGGGATTGATATTTTAACTGGGACGGACGGTGGCCCTATATATATAGACATGATTAAAAGGTCCGCCGACGATACTGAGTTGGATCCATCGTCTGATACAGATACGGATGGATTCCATGATGATTCATGGATTTATTTAGATTTTTCAGAGACTAGCGATACGTCATACACTGGAGATGTTCAGGTTTGGTTTGGCGAGAAGAGTTATTATACAGGAGTTGGCGCGGGGGCGTTTGTTAGTAATCAACCATCAAAAGATTCAGTGGCATTATCAAAAATTACTGGAATAGGGACTACAGTAGGGAGTGTTTTAGGTGTTCAAATAATAGAACATGGTGGTTTTACTTTTGATGATCCTGGACAAGAGATTGAATGGGCTTCATCTATAAAGGTATCATTGGCGGATGGAAGATATTTAGAAATTGGGGCTGGAGCATTTTCTGTTACTATTGTTAATGCTAACGCATTTTTAGTTTTAGATGGAACAACAGGAATTATTTCCAACGTTGCGGCTACAACTACCCTGACAGAGAATCAATATATTTTAGCTTTCTTTTATTATAATTCAGGAACAAGTCAATTTGATGCGGGGTGGGATTTAGTAAGGGTAGTTAAAAATAGAATTAAGAACTTGGAAATAACAGTATCTGACAGCGGAAGTGCTGATTTTTCTGGTTCAGGATGTTTAAATCAGGCTATTGCTTATGCGGGTGCTCTAGTTAATCATTCTGGATTGGATGTTTTAAATGTTAGGATTAAATTATTAGGAGATGTTATATTAGCTGAACAGGTATTATTAAATGACAGCGGATATACAGGCATTGCAAGGGTTAGTATTGAAGGGTTTATTTTAGATGTTGGATCTGCAGATGTTCCAAAGATTAGTTGGACTTTTGCCGACGATGCAATTGTCTGTACTAGTGCCGAAGGATTATTATTTAAGAATTTAAAGTTCGAATATGGCGGGGTGGCGGCGTCTACCAAGGCGGCGATTAAAGATCCAGGGCATAACACTAAAATTGAAGGATGTTTTTTTGATAACGGGGGAGCTGGCAATTTAGGTTATTCTATTCTTGGTTCTGGAAATGATGTAATAGTTCGTGATTGTCGATTTATAAATCAACTCAATGGAGTAGAGTTAAGCGGAACAAGATGTACTGTCGAGAAAGGTTATTTTATCAATAATACGGCATCAGAAGGATATACGGCAATTTATCTTTCTGGGACATACGGATATGTGAATAATTGTTATGTGTCTGGCTTTGATCATGCGGCCAATGGTAAAGGGATTCAACTAGGAAGCAATGGAGTTATTGAAAATGTTCGAGTAGAAGATTCTGGAACGCATGCAATTATTATTGGAGATCGTTGTTACGTATCTAAATGTTGGTGTAATGGGGGAGATACTTTAGTTGAGCTTGACGGGGTTGATTCGGTAGTATGTTCTTGTTATCTAACCGGGGCAACCACAGATGGAATCGCTCTTAGTGATTTAAGATGTAAGGTGATTGGTAATTCGGTTTTTAACTCAGGCGTAAATGGTATTCACATAAGTGCTAATGCATGTATTGTTACTCAGAATGCGGTTTATGGCGGAGTTAATGGAATTAGGGTGGAGGATGCGCCAGTAAGCTTTGTTGAATATGCGACAGTTACTGAAAATTATATTGATGGTTCTTCCGGGTATGGAATTATTGATGAAGGATGTCATTATCCTGTTTTTGCTAAAAATGAAATACATGAGCCTGGGTTAGAGGCGTACTACAATTCCAGTACTTCAGGTACGCCAGTGGTAACTTTTTCAGAAAATATTATTATAGTGGATCCTGCTTTAACTTCTGATGGTTTTGGAGTATCGGCAACGTGTCCGGCATTTTTAATAATTGTTAATAATCAAATTTATAGATCGGGAGCGGCCAGTGCAACTGGATTGCAGTTATTGACTGATAGTGGAACTTCGTCTAATGCGATAATTATAGGTAATAAAATCAATGGATTTATAACTGGCATTGCCGCAGAGCGGTATAGAGCGATGATAAACGGCAATTATGTTATATCAGATGGTAACAGTGTTGAGAGTGGGGCAAACAGTTCAGTATATGGAAACACTTTGTCAGTTGTTGGGATAGGTGGATTTAATGGTATCATTGCCAAGCATGGAAGGACGGAAATTTGTTGTAACAGAATAACGATTCCTAGTGGATCGAAGGGGATTTATGTTCCGGCTTCTCCATCTTCTCATTATGGAACAATATCAGGCAATATTGTTCAAGGTGGAGATCAATGCATATATGTTGAGTCTGCGATGGGTTGGAATATTTCAGCTAACGATGTGGAAGGAAGTCAAAGTGAAGGTATTTTTAATTCGGGATTAAATCCTATTGTGAATAGTAATTTTGTTAGAGATACATCTAAGGCTGGCGCCGCTAATTCGGCAATTTATGTTGCTGGTGCTGAGGCGGTTGTTAATGGAAATAATGTGACAGGGTATAGTGGTACAGGAGCCGGGATGGAAGTGTCCGGTAATAGATCAATTATTATAGGAAATCAAACAACGGGTAGTACGCTGGGAATAAAGGTTGGTGCTTCTACGGCTTTTGTAGTGCTGGGGAATAATTTTGGCGGGGTGAGTACAGATGCCGTGGCGGGGGCGAATAAAGTTGTTGCTGACAATATTGATGTTTAATTTTAGGAGATATAATGGAAATAAAAAGAAGGATATTGCCAGGAATTGAGGAATTAATAAAAAGTAATTTAGATGGCGATTTAGGTAAAATTATAGATAAAATAAAGCTAAAATTAAAAGAGAGGAATGTTATTGTTGATAGGATTAATAAGTGTTTTGGAGAATGGAGTGCTTTATTTGTTGAGTTGAACAAGGCGGATGGAGCACTTGATGAATTAGAAGTAATGGCAATAGAGAACTCGAAGGAATGTGATATTATTAATAAAATAAGGGAAGGCTGCAAAAAAGCTGACAATGAGAGGATGAAACAATTCCGATCCATAACAGAGCAACACGGGTCATCTATTGGACATGCTGGTCCTTTTAATACATCATTATTATCATCATCTTATAAAGGATTTTTTAAATGACTAAAACAGTTCATATTGATATTGTTAAAGCTGATACAAGTATAAAAGCAAATGGTCAGGTTATTATTAATGGTAATACTGTTTGTGAATTTGGGGCTACGGATGGGGTTATAGTACGAAATGTTTATATTAATGCTGAAACTGGATCAATCGATGAGGGTAAATTAAGTATAAAAATTATCAAGGATGCGGTATCAATTGCAGAAAAGAGAAAGAAGGCTTTATCTAAGAAATTTAGTTTATCTCAGGGTAAATTGATGCAATTAAAAAATGATCGAGATCCAGATGTGTCTGGAATGATAAAGCGTTTAATGAAAGATGATAAAGATCAAGTTATGATATTAGGTATTAATATTACTTTAAATAATGCGAGGGTTTAATCAATGCCGGCTTCTCCTGGAAAATTATCATCTGAGCTTGCTAAAGAGGTTTTTAATCAGAAGCTGGCCAATATGTATATTGAGCCAATTCCTAATAAGAATGCTGGTGATGACGATCCTCGGCTTAAGGCAGAAAAACCACGCGCATTTCAATATTGGCCCGATGGTATTAATGAATCTCAATCAGCTAATTGGGCGGCGAATGAAATCCCTGGGGCTTCATTGCCATTATATCAATTTATCTCATTAGGTGAGAGGCCGATTTCATTTACAGTTTATTTTAGTAGAGATGAGGATGGAGAGATAACAGGCAAAGGCGGAGGTGGGGGTGTTAGCAATTGGGAGAAGGTAAAATCTGCGGCGAAAAGTTTTTTAGGTGGTGGTGGTATACAACAAGATAAACATAATGTAGATATAAATGCAGCGATAGCATGGTTAAGGTCTTTGTTGTATCCTGCTTATAAAAATAATGTATACTATCCGCCACGAGTATTAAAATTATATGTTCCCAATGTTAAACTATCTGCGGCTGATAAGGAAATTATTTATTGTATATTGGTTCAAGTAAGTATAAATTGGATGGCTTTTTTCCCTTCTGGTACTCCAAGATTGGCAAGTGTGGATTTGGCTTTTAACGAGGTTGCTCAAGTTCCTGAAAAAGGGGTAAAGTTTTATGGGCGAGGACATTGGAGAACGATAGCTGAAAGCTACACTGTTGCTCCGATACAAAAGCAAAAAGGTTTATTGTAAAAAAAAATAGGAAGTAAAAAAAATGAGTGAAGAAAAAATCGGCTTTTTGAATAACGTGATAATTCCTGATTCATTTTATGATGTATTAAGGAAAATAGCTAATAATGAGAATAAAACGGTTGTACAAGTTGTAGCAGATGCCTTAGAAGGGCATATAAAAAGAAAAGAGGCAATCAAGGAGACTAGGCCTAGCAAGCCCAGACTTTTAATAGACTAAAAATTAGATAAATCTTTAACCCTAAAGGAGGTTAGAAAATGCGTTTTACAATTTTAATAATGTTGTTATGTTTAATTTTTTCTGGAAATGTATTTGCTGAATTTGATGCAGGAATAACAACTTTAGGGGATGTTGTAGGAGAACTGGGCGATGTTATAGATACAGTGAAGGGACATGAGAATGTTAGTGCTAATTCTGGAAAATTAATTGCGTTAATGTCTCTACTTGCTGTAGTGTTTAAGTTTTTAATATCTTTTCTAAAGTTTAGTTCTGTGTGGTTTAAATCTAACAAGGGTAAAAATATAATTAAGATCATAACGCTGTTATTAGGGGTAGGAACATTTTTTGTTTCAAATATGGCTTTAGGGGTTTCATGGTGGGATTCATTTGTTTTAGCTTTATCTGGTCCGATGTCAATGGCTATTCATGAGATTACAAAAATATTGCCTTCTATAAGAGATAAAAAATGAAAAAGTTTTTATTTTCATTTAAAGCGGTATTTTATCTTGTTAAGAAATATGCGTGGTTGGTTTTTGGAGGAATTATTTTTGCCGTTGTAGTCATTTTTTTAAATAAGAAAAAAAATGAAGCAATAAATAATATTTCGGAAAAGATATCAAGAGAACAAGTAAATTTTGATATAGAAGTAAGCAAGATAAGAGCTGATACTAATGAAAAAATTAACGAGCTTGAAGATATAAAAAAAGTTGATGATAATTCGGAAAGACTTAAAAAATTAGCCGCTTTTTTGACCAATGAATTTAATAAGTGATAGAATGATATGCGCACTACTTCCCCGCTTGTTATTAATAAAAAGGGATATTCTAGTAAAAATAGAGAGGGGATTCCACTTTCTGGCACATATAATGGAGTGAATCGTGCTTTTACTTTACCGGAGCCAGCGGTTATTGATCCTCCAAAGACTATTCTAAAGCTTTATCATAATGGTAGGAGAATGCATCAGAGTGAATTTCAAGCCTATGAGAGTGTTCCAGGTGATGGCTATGATTTGATAACAATTATAGCATTTGCCCCTCAAAGCACGGCTGTTTTGGTGGCAGATTTTATTAGATTTTAATATTTTATTTATAAACGGAGGTAAAATATATGCCTGTTGCAACTGGTAAATTAGAACAATTAAATGATATTCAAGGTAGTATCAATTATGATCAGACTAAGACTCTTGCTGACGAGCCAAATTCAAGGGGTGAACAGCAAGAATCAGGATCTGGTAATGGCACAACCGACAATTTTAATGAGGATAGTGGTGTAGTTACGTTAACTATTGGAGGGGCGACCTGGACTAGCGATTATATGGGTAAGTTTATTACTATTTCAAGTGCTACGTCTGGCGGCAATGATGGAACTTTTATGATTCAGTCGGTTCCGTCAGGGACAACGTTAACGTATTATAATTCGTCTGGTGTCGATGAGGTATTTGGTGGCGATTATGTTATTAACGATCCATATAGTTTAGAAACTGAGATGAATCTTATCCGGACGGATCGTAGGTTAGTAAAAGGAACTACTAATTATTACGATGCGATTCCTACCTATGAACGTCCTTCAGCTGTTGGGACTGATGTTGACGCTAATTTGACTAATTTAGCTGGTAAAACTCTTGATGCGAAAACAATTGATATTTCTGCAAAGCAATCTGGAGTTAGCTTAAGGCCAACAATTAGTGGATCTGATTTAACGTTAGCGATTGGAGATGAAACTGCTGAATTTACCGATATGCATTTTGTGTCGGGTGATTTAGATAGTTTTATTACTATTTCTGGTTCTACTGATGCAGATGGAACATATCGGATTGAGGCTGTTACAGATGGTAATACTCTTGAGTTGGATGGTCTTAGTTCGGCTACTGCAGAAGGTTCAATTTCTTGGAAGTTGGAATCTGATTTAAAAGGTATTTTATCAACAAGAGGATATGCTGATACGGTTGATAGAAGAGGTATTCCTATTGCTGATTCAGGTGGTGAAGATGTTACAAATTATAATTCAACATTTGTTGAAGTTATCGATACAACTACGGGTGGACGTCCCGTGGATGAGGCTGGGAATGAACTTTATGCTAGATCGTATGGCGATGAAAAAGATCCCAATAAAACTGCTACCAATGAGGGGGCCCGGTTTTTTGCTCAATTGATTTATGGAACAAATAATGGATCGGCGACAGAAGAGGAATTAGAACCCATCTCTGGACGAAGCGGATCGGCGGCCAGCGTTACAGATTCCTCTACAAACGTTACTGGTCTTTCTGGAATGACAGAGCAAGATATAGGACGGTATCTAACAATTTATGGCTGTGCGGTAGATGGTAATCAACGACATGCTCAAATTACTGCTGTAACTTCTGCTACGGCGGTAACGGTAGATGGTTCTAATTTTGCTACAGATGGAAATAGCGGATCGATAAAATGGCAAGTGTCAAGACATCCTGGGACGTGGGACTTTTATAATGCAGATCGTTATCGTTTTGACGAATTACCAGACGCAGCATTTAGAACAACATTGATTGGCGGTATTCAAGCAGATGCTAAATTAACTGAAGATATTTCTCAGTTGAGAGAATTTGTTGGTGCTGCAGACGGGGACACCACGCCGACATTAACTAATACTGGTGGCGAATATATATTTAGTGATCTTTCGAATGCGGCTGATACTACTTTGGAAGAAATAGTCAATACTTTTAATGCTGAAATTGGTGATAGGAGTTATTCTGGTACGGTTTTAAATGATGGAGAGACAATTGCTACCTCGTTACAAAATCTTGCTAATGCTATATCGGCGTCTTCTGTAACACGGACGATTGAAAGGCCAGCATCGGCGGTATCTAAAGATGTAGCTCATTCTTTACCAAGCGGCACATATACTCTTGATGGCACTGACAACGGGGCTAACTTATGGTTATTTGTTCGTGGGGTTTTATGGCATCCTGGAGATGATTTAAGAACTGATAGATATGAAGAAACATCAACAACTCAAATTACGCCGTATGAAAACATAAATGCATATTCTCCAATAGATTATTTTGTTCTTCAGTAAAAGGTGTTGATTGAAACGTAAGGAACTAATTGAAGAGACTGGTTTTACATCAAGTGAAATTCTTCCTACTACAACATGTGATTGTTATGGTAGGAAGAATTCTAATTGTCAAAAATGTGATGGTAAAGGGGTAATAAAAAATTCCAAATATCCACATGACGGAATGTGTAAATCTGGTCATTACACAAAGTGTAAGAGATTTTTTAAGGTGAGTGGAAGGAAGTTAAAAAGGGAGTTTTGGGGTATTTATTGTGAAGATTGTATTAGAGTTGCTTATAAAATAGCTAACAAGATAAAAAATCGGAGTGTTTATGGCAGTAATTGATAAGCAATATCAGACGCAAATGCGAGGTGGAACATATAATGATAATTTGGTTCGTTTACAGTCAGAGTTTTTCGAAATAGTAAAAAGTGGGGTTTCACCAAGGGGATTGCATCATATGTTGGGGCGATTATTAAAGGCATTTGAGAATCAAAGAGTGGAGTGTAATAGGCAGATAAGGAAACTTGAGGCTGAGTTAAATTTTAATGAAGGTACAGCAAATGCTTGTTGTATGTTTTCGAATCTTATTTTGTCAATGTTAGAAGGATATAATAGAGACGGGCTATTAAGTGGTATAAGTCCGGAAGAGATGAAAAAGAGTAAAGACATAGAACAAGTTGAGAAGGTTGAGGAAGAAGTTGACAAGTTAAAAAAGGAAGAAGAGAGAATAAAGGCAGAGATGCTTAAAAAATATTGTGCTAATTGTGGATGTCAAGATGAAGGAGACATGGAGAAATGTGATTGTAGTTGTCATAATGGAAAACATTGTGGCAATGAACATTGCATAGTTTGCAATGATTTAAGCAATTATTTTCTTTTGAAAAAAAAGAAACGCAGTACGAGAAAAAAGAAAAAGTAAAATGGGTGGACTTTTAAAAGAAGATTTTAAAGATTTGGACTTTATTGACGCGGTAGAATTAGCGTCTAATGGTACAACATCATATTCTACAGGCGTGACAGTCGTTTCTACGACGGCATCAACTAAAAGAATAGTATTTTCTGGTATAAATCTTCTTTACGACAAAGATGAAAGAGCAGAATCAGATGATTTAATCACTTTAAGCGGAACGTCAGGCGGTGGTGCAGCTGATGGAACATATACAATAGATAACGTAATAGATGAAACGACAGTTGATGTTGTAGAATCTATAGTAGATTCTACAGGGGGTACTGCAGTTTTTAAACATCCTCCCGGGGCAATTAAAGTAGGCATTGATCCAACTAATATTGATGGTGTAACTTCAAGTGAGCTTCAAGAAGGATTAGAGCAATTATCACAAGCGGTAGGATCGGATGATAAAAAAGTTCAAGTTGACTCTGCTGATGCATCATATGATTATTTGTATAATAAATTACAAGAAGGTGACAATATAACATTAACAAAAGTTGACACTGGTAGCGGTGTCTTAGTGGTTAAAATTGATGCAGGGGCTGGGAGATGGTGGCGGCATTTTTTAACTATGGGGGGATAAAATGGCTGAAACGATTAAGGTATTAGCACAGTCAAACCCGTCGGCAACAACTTTGACAGATATGTATACTGTTCCTGGGTCAACGACTGCTGTCATATCCACATTATGTATTTGCAATCGCACTGCGGCGACTAGAACAGTTAGGGTATCAATTGCTATTGGGGGGGCTTCGGACTCTCTTGAGCAATATATTTATTACGATGTTAAGGTATTAAAAAACGATTCGACTTTTGCAACCATAGGAATTACCCTTGCAGCTACTGATGTGATGAGAGTTTATACGGATGCAATTGGGGTATCGTTTTCGATTTTCGGTACGGAGATTACCTAATGGGAGCTACAAAATCATTACAGGCATCATATATTACAGATGATGACGGAAATGCTGTTGGAGTAATATTGGATGGAACGATTTACCGGATTCAACAGATAGGTAAACTTCTTAATGCTAGTGGTGCACAGATTAATCCATCTACTGAAGATACTCTTTCGAATGTTGATACCAAATTAGGAACAATTGACGGGGTTCTTGATTCTATTAAAGATACTGATGGAATTAAAAAAATTACCGATGCGTTACCTGCTGGTACTAATATAGTTGGCAAAGTTAATATAAGTGATGGGACAGATATTATTCTCATTTCTGGAGGCGGTGCAGCTAGGTTTACAGAATTCGATGATGATGCTAGTCCTGTTCAATTACCTGTAAAAGATAATACCGATATACCAACAAATACACATGGAAAAATAATGGCGGGTAAAGACCCGTTAGGCAAATCGCAATTTGTAAAAACAACCTCTAGCGGAGAAGTAATTACAGCAGGCAGTGAGACAAATATTACAGGATTTAGTGAAACAAGAGTTGCTAGTCCTTATTTGGTTGGTAACTATGTCAATAAATATGAATTAGATGATTATTGGTATGATACGGATATATCTGGAGGAGGAACAATAACACATCTCCCTTTGCAAAGTGCAATTAAATTGCAAGTGGGTGGAACAGACGGAGACGAAGCAAGATTAAGAACTAATAACTATTTCAGATATCAAGCTGGAAGATCTATTTTAACACGTATTAGTGGTTATTGCTCTGATAGTGGACAAACGAATCAAATTAGAAGATGGGGAATATTCGACGATAACGATGGATTGTTTTTTGAACAAAGCGGAGGGATAATTTATGTTGTTAGCAGAACATCTACTAGTGGGTCAGCAGTAGATACTAAAATAGCCCAAGCATCTTGGAATAAAGATGTTATGGATGGCAATGGTGGTTCTGGGATAAATATTGATTACACAAAGGCCAATATTTGGGAAATTACACTCCAATGGTTAGGGGCTGGCATTGTCTCTTTTTATATTGATGGTGTTTTAGTTCACAGACTTGATAATCCTAATACTTTTACAGCCCCATATATGAAAACTGCTGTGCTTCCGTTATCATGGGAGGTTGTTAACGATGGAACTTCAGCTACTGGTGGTTTTACATTTATTTGCGCATCAGTGAGCATTGAGGGTGGAGATGAATTGCCCGAGTATACTTTTGGTGCATATAATCCTGACGATGTTATTATTGGTATTACTGAAACACCAATTTTATCAATAAGGCCAAATACTACATTTAATGGGATTGATAATAGGATGGTAATGATACCCATATTCGCTACAGTATCTACAGATGGAGCAAGAGCAAGTTATCGAATCGTGCTTAATGGGACATTAACAGCTGCATCATGGGGAACTGTTAATGCTGAATCTGTTGCCCAATATGATACGGCAGCAACAGCATTAAGTGGCGGTGTAACTCTATTAAGAGGTATGTTACCTAATGCTATCGATGCGGTAGAACTTGATTTTTCTAGAATATTTAATGCGTTCAGTCGAGCGCTACGAATGAAAGCATTTTCTACTGATGTTGATGTATTAACTGTTATGTGTAGAAACGAAAAAAACACTGGTGGTACCACAAACATGCGTGCTTCCTTAACTTGGCAGGAGGTTCGGTAATGACACAACTGATAGGACCTCCAGTAACAACTTATCCTCCATTTCAGCCGAACGGAACAACATCAGTTAATATTTATGCTGATGATCCGTTGATTATTAACAATAACAATTCGCCACATAATACTGATTATGTAATTCCTAATGGAAAAGTTTTAAGGATTCAAGCCATTTTTATTAGTTCATCTAGAGATTCATCAGGAAAAGGATCTAGAGTTGAAGTAATTTATGATAATGGAACAGAATATGTAATTGCAAGGGTACACGTTAACAGTGGGAATCCGTATTCAAGATTTTTTGCAGATATTAGTAAATCACGAAACGGTACGGATTTACATGGTGATGGCAGTGATAAAATAGTTGTAAGAAGAACAAAATTGACTTCTGGATCTGACCATGAAGTTGATGTAGAAATTCAGGCATATTTGGAAGATATTCCATCGTAAGGTTTAAAGATGTTACCAACACGACATATGACGTTATCCTATGAATTATGGAAGCAGGCTGTTAATGCATATGGTTTTGCTGTATATCATTTGAGTGAGGATAATGGAAATATAATTATTTTTTCTGGATCTAGTTCTGCTGTATTGATCTCTATGGTTAATAACAATATTAACAGTAGTGATTATAGTGATTGGAATACTAATTTTCAGTCTGATTCAACCTCAGTGTCTTTTTATGATGATGCTATATTAAGAGTGGCTGGATGTTGCTCGTTAAAACCTGTTCCAAGAGCACATGATGGAAAAATAATTCAAACGCTTAACGCTTATGAAGAGAATTTAAATCTCTATGTCGCTGGTCGTGGAGATACCGCGTCGAATATTGGAGATGGGACACAATTTTATACAAGTAGAACATCAACTGGCACTACTACAGTGGAATTTTTCTTTAGAGATTGGGTACAATTAGGTGGTGGTGAAATCTGGTATAGTGGTATGAAAAAAGAAGATCATATTACTATGTATGTATCTATTCCGGCAACCCCAGTAACAGAAAATGGCTCCAACGAGGGCAATGTAAACATTGTTAGCAACATAATTGTACCTGCTGCTGGCGATGGAACACATGATTTAACTTTAGCTGATGGAATACCAATTATATCATCGGATAGTACTGGGTACTGGAACTGGGATTGGCCTAATTCTGGTGAAGGTAATATAACAGCTGCTGTTGGTGGTGACGGGAACATTCATTTATCAGATATTGCGTATAGTACGGTATATTTAAATATTGGGCATATGATAGGCAGTGGACATATGTCTGATACGTTTGCGGGAGTTTTGCCTAAAAAACTGTTACCTCAATGGAAAGGTAAAGTAGAATTATATACTAGCGGCTCGCATACAGTTGAAATTAGCTGGATGATTGTTAGCGCAAGATATTATTCTAGCTAACAACAATGAGGAATTTTTAACAATGAAAAATATTGAAATAGTTGATAAAATAATAAGTAGCAAAAAATATACATTAAATAAATATAGTATCTGGGGAATTTACTCAGCTCCGACAAAACGAAGCGTAATGTCGGCTGGGTATAAACCACCTGTTTTTCTTTGTGCTGCTGAGGGCACATATGAAGATGTTGTAGAAAATGCGGTTGACGATGTTAAGGGTTTTGTTAATGGTGATAATTATGGTGAAATTAGAGAGTTGGCCATTAAAAAAATTGATAAATCTTCTAAAATAACAAAATTGAACAAAGAAAAAAATGACTTATTAGATAAAATATCTGAAATTGACTCTAAGATAGCTGATTTGGCTGGAGATTAGGATGATTAGCTATTTCGAATTTATAATTTTCATGGAAAGTTTATTTGATTTGTGGAGTATAGTCCATTTTGCGTTTTATTTATTTTTGGGGGCGTCATTAGTATTTATTACTACAAAATGGAGATATTTAATACTTGTTATAACGGCTTGCGGTGTTATGTGGGAATTGTTTGAACATTTTATTGCTAGGCCGTATATTAATGGCGCGACTAATGAGGTTTTTATGAATTCGTGGGTGGGTGATTTGGTATCTAATTTTATTGGTGGGATTATAGGTTTTATAATTGGTTTAAAGGCGAAGAAAGAAAATGAGCAAGAATGACAAAATAACAATTGGATTATCTACTAGTTCACATCCGGTATCAAAACTTATAGAATTTGCTGGAAGATCGAAAGTTAGTCATGCATTTTTAAGTTATCAAGACGAGAAAATAAATATTCCTACAATATTTCATTCCAATCATTGGGGTGTGCATCGACAGACAAAAAAAAGTTTTTTGAAGAAAAATATTATATTGGCTGAATATATTGTTTCTCATTCAAGAGCGCTATCTGCGGCAAGACAATTAGGGAGGCATCTTGACTCTGGATATGATTATGGAGGGATGTTTATTGCGGGATGGTATACGTTGTTTCGTAAATGGTTTGGAATAAGGATGGAGAGACGTGAAGGGTGTACGGTTAATGCAATGATGTGTTCTGAAACTATAGCGTGGTATTTACGTTATTTAGATTTGGATATGTTTAGAAATATTAGTCCTGAGGCGTTTGCGCCGTGGGATTTATTAGATCTGATGAGAGATAATAAGATTTTTGTAAAAATAATCGACGAAGCTTAGCAATATTTTATTTTTAGGTTAAAAATGAACATAAAACAAGTATCAGAACAAATTGGTGGATATTTATATCTTATTGAAGCGCGAGCAATGCGTATAGAACGTGCATATATAAAAGAATTATCGTATAAAATTATCAATCTATTAACCAATGCTGCAAAAAAGTTTAGTGATAAGAATGGTTTTTACAATCATATCCGTGCAATGTATGGGATAAGGGGTGCGAGAAAGGATAATTTTATTAACATAAAACATCCTAAGACTGGCGATTTAGTAAGAGTATATTTTACAATTAAGAGTGAATATGAGCCAAAAGACAAGATGACTACTGGGTGGAAACTGTTACGTAAAGGCGTTATAGTTCCTGTTATAAATGTTACCTTAGACAGAAAGAAAGATGTTTCATTTTATATCGGGGATTTTTTCAGAAAGGAGCTTGAAGGGAATCTAGTTCATGAATTTGTACATGTTTATGATAGGCTTTTAATTCCGAGTTCAATGTATTATAGGTTAAAATATAAAGAAGGCGATCCTGATTATCTTTATAAGTACTATAATGATAAGTGGGAAGTAACGGCATTTGGGAGAATGATAATAGATGAAGTTATGGACGATATTGATAAATTTGTAAAAAGCGGATTAAAAAGTGAATATCCATATGATGAACTTGATTGGAGGTTGTATAGAGATAGTTTATTGTCTGCAGATGGGTTTGGGTTAAAAAAAGTTAGCAGTATATGGAATGAGATATATAAATATTTAAATGATAAAAATAAGAAGAGGATTTTAAAAATGGTTTACACAGAAGTGGATGAATTTATACAGAAGAAAATAAAAGAATTAAGTCCTGAATTAAGATATGAAGCAGTGAATTAGATTTTAAAAAAGTTGGAATATTCAATTATAAGTGATTTTATTTGTGATCTGTTGTGATTATTAAAAAAGGGGAGTTGGTTAAGGAGTGAAAATATGCAAGTTGTTGATTATACTGCCATGGGCGGTATAATAGTTGTAGCTTTAGGTTTAATTGAAGTATTAAAAGTTATGATTAACAGGTTTGTTCCTGGTGGTAACAATAAACAGAATGGAAATCTTACAAAAATAGAGAATACAGTATATAGTACGTCTGATATGATTAAAAAAATATCAAAAGAATCTGAGAAGCTGTCAGAGTTGCATAATGTAAGAGATGAGGACGGTGTTCCAGTTTGGTATGTCAGAAGGTCCATGGATGAGTCATTAAAACAGCTAGGTTCGGCGATTGGCAATTTGAATAACCTTCTTATGAAAATGAACGACAGTCATGTTGAGTTGAGAAAAAGTGTTGACAAAATGAGCGAGGGTGTAAAAGAGATGACTATTAGACAGGTAACGCATTTTAAAAGCATGGAAAACCAAAAATGAACATTTATAATACAAATATCAAATTAAAAAAATATCTTAGTGAAATAACTGCAGCAAAGTTTAAATTTCAATTTCATGCGACTAGTCGTGATCGTGCTGAAAAAATATTAAAGGAAGGTTTTAAGTTGGCTAGAGATTCAAAAGATATAAGAACTCATAATTATAAAATAAAAACAATATCTTTGGCTGATGAATTTCAATATGCAGAGCCGTATGGGGATACTGTAATAAAGGTAAAAATTATTAAAGGGGCTAAATTTTTAAAGAGGTCTTTTCCTTCAAGTGTTCGACAAGGAGAAAATCTTGAAAATGCTGTTAATAGGTGGCTAAAAACTGCTAAAGATAAAGATTTTGATGGTGTTTTAGTTGGGAAAGGTATTCAAAGTACTGTTGGAAATCAGATTTTAAATCCTAAAATATTAATTCCTGTTTCCATTATAGAAAGAGATGTAAAAAATGAATATTTATAATACAAATATCAAATTAAGAAAGTATCTTAGCGAAATAACTGTAGCGAAAAAGCGAGGAATAATTGTTCCAAGGGTAATTGACAAGCTTGGGTATTATGCTGATAAGCCTGGTTATTTTATTCATTTTAGTCGAATTAATAAGCTTGGTATTAATCCTCGTACTAAACATGCAACACCTGCGGCTATTTATGCTTATCCTTTAAAACAGTTATATTCTGATTTTAAGGAGGGTAAAATACCTTATGCAAGTGATTATAAATATGTTTTTCTTTTCAGTCAGCAACCTGGAAGAAAAATATTAGAGATGTCTAGAGACATGTCTTCATTGACCGAAAAAGAGTATGGTAGATTTATTGATAAATTATTTACCGATAACAAATTTAATAAATATAAAACAGGTAATTATAATAAATTTAGGGAATATTTTAAGAGTGATCAAGAAGAAAGATTTCAAAAAAGAATTGATAAAATTTCGAAAAAATTAGGACTTAGTATTGCGTCGATTAATAATACTACAAGAAGGATGTATGCTTTTACTAGATATCTTGCTGATGATAATCCGAAAATTTGGTCATCGATATTAACATCTTTAGGTATTGGTGGAATTATTGATTACGGAACAAGCACTATCCATCATTATGAACCTACTCAGGCGTTGTTTTTAAGTAAGCAACATATTAATATGATTGACGTGTTTAAAAATGAAGATACTCCTGAAAGGATCCGTGCTAGGGAGATTAGAAAACATATATTAGACAATATTGGTGAATATGAGCAGTTAAGAAAAAAAGGTGTACCCATTCCTGGAGATATTGTTATCTTTAACGATGATTATATTGATAGTAAGGATAGGAAATATTTTTATGGTGATGAAGTTGAAATTACAGAACACGGCGCGTGGAGTATTGCGGAAGAATTAAAAAGAGAAGAGGGAGAAGAAGAGGGAGAAGAAGAGGGAGAAGAAGAGGGAGAAGAAGAGGGAGAAGAAGAGGGAGAAGAAGAGGGAGAAGAAGAGGGAGAAGAAGAG
>Ga0180438_10000369_pt1 | contig 88726 bp, 63 predicted proteins | sample SS_ome_12_FD_132455 | JGI IMG/M metagenome (GOLD analysis project Ga0180438, IMG submission 132455) | Hypersaline lake sediment archaeal communities from the Salton Sea, California, USA - SS_3_D_2 metaG | ecosystem: Environmental > Aquatic > Non-marine Saline and Alkaline > Hypersaline >... | reverse complement strand
TGTCCGCATGATCTGCCTCGCTCGGTGACGGATGAAGACGTCACGAATTACTGAGAACGCCCGGGAGGGGATATACTCGGCACGCGTCGGAGGGGGTGGGTACTAGCCCGAGTCTGGATCGTTCTTCTTCGGCTTCTCGTTCACCGCCGGAGGCTCCGAGCGACCACGGCCAATAAAGTAGGCCGAGACCATCAGGGCAAACACCGGAACCATCACGAGGACCATCGAAATCGGATCGGCCGGCGTCAGGAACATCGCAATCGTGCTTGCGACGACAGCCAGGACCATGATGGGGGCGGCATGACGAGACATGGGAGTGCCTTAGCGTTCAGCTGAGTTTTCATATTGAGGTCGAGCGAGCTGCGCGTTGTCGATCGTTGTTCCAGCCCGCGCCCCGCGACGTCGCCTCCGATCAAACGGCATTCTTTCCCGCCGCTGGTGATTATGCAACCGCAAGTGGGCCCGGCCCGGCGACCACCGCCGAGGAAAGTCCTCGATCGTTCGCAAACGAGGGCGGAAGCGGGACAAGTGTCTGCGAATCCGCTCGGCGCGGTTGCTAGCTCGTCGGTGCGGTCGCTGTCTCGGTGTTCGGCGGTTCCTTGCATGCCGGCCCCTGCCATGCGACACTGCGGAAGGTAAGGAACGGGTTGGGAAGCGGGCCAAGGCACTCTGAATTAGGAGAGAATAACCATGCGATTGGTTCTGGCAACACTCATCGGACTGATGGTCCTCACATCGGCAGCTCCCAGCTGGGCGGATGACGCCGCGGACTTGGCCGGCTCGTGGGTCGTCACAGCGGCGGAATTCAAAGGCATCGCCCGCGATCTGGCCAACTTTTCGTTCGACACGCTGAAGTTCGCCGATGGCAAGATGGTCACCAGTAAGGATGGGGAAGAGGTTTCGACCGTTTCCTACGAGGTCATCGGCAACAAGAAGCCGAAGCGCATGAACTGGTCGACCGAGGAGAATGGAACTCTGCCAACGATCTATGATATTCAAGGCAGCACGCTCCGCATTTGCTTCCCGATCAAGAAGCCGAGCAAGGAGAAGGATATTCCCGCGCCCAAGACCTTCAAGACCAAGGGCAAGAACTTGGTGCTAATTACCGCCGAGAAAGAATAGTGCAGAGTGGAGCCAGCAGTATGAAGAAGCGTTGCAGTAGTATGTTCTCAATCTTCTGGCGATCGATCGCCACGCTGGTCGTGGCGGCCCCGGTTCTGTGGGCTGGGGAAGTCGACGTTCAAGCCGAAGAGCCGGGCGAGTGGATTCAGTTGTTCAACGGACAGGATCTGACCGGCTGGACACCCAAGATCACCGGCTACGATGTGGGCGATAACATTGGCGACACGTTTCGCGTCGAAGATGGCGTGCTCAAGGTGGCCTACGATCAGTACGACAAATTCGACGGTCGCTTCGGACACCTGTTCTACAAGACGCCCTATTCCGATTACGTGTTGCGGGCCGAGTATCGCTTTGTGGGTGAACAGTGTCCCGAGGGTCCCGAGTGGGCCTGGCGCAACAGTGGTTTCATGCTGCACGGCGAAGACCCGCAGAAGATGAGCAAGGATCAGAAGTTTCCCGATTCGATCGAGGTACAACTTCTTGGTGGTCGCGATTCCGGGGACCGGCCCACGGCCAATCTTTGCACACCCGGCACCGACGTGGTGATGAACGACAAGCTACTGAAGAATCACTGCCTCAACAGTAGCAGTCCGACATTTCGTGGCGATGAGTGGGTGACGGTCGAGATCGAGGTTCGCGGCAGCGAGCGGTTTGTCCATCGGGTCAACGGTGAAAAGGTGCTGGAATATTCCAAGCCGCAACTCGATGACGGAACGCTGTTGGAGTCGGGCACCATCTCCCTCCAGTCGGAGAGTCACCCCATCGAATTCCGTAAGATCGAACTTCGGGAACTGGACGACTAGCTTTGGGGCGCGGCCTGTAAAACTATGCCGCAAGTACTTCGTGAGTCTGCGTCATGAGACTGCAATTCCGCTATCGTTTGCGGTCCCTTCTGATTGCAACTGCTGTTATTCCTGCGCTATTCGGCTTCATCACTTATTGGATAGCACTCCCGCATAGGACATGGAGCCAGTTTGTTGCGGAAGTGAAGAGAAACGATCTCGACCGGATCAACGTTTACTGCGATCGTGAGACGTTGCGTTTTAGCGAGCCCTACGAAGATGGAAGTCTTCCGGGAGAAATCGAGATCTGGGTGGGCAATCCCGGCTCACGCAAATTCAACCGTCCCACGTCGTTTGGCGAACTGTCCGAGATGCAACCCGTGGATCGCACCTGGACCGATTATCTTTTTGGCCGCCTCAGGATAGGCCAACCGGGATCGATTCTCTTTGGCCAACTTGAAGTTCGTAGAACCCACGTGGCCATAACAACAGAGTAGAGCACACCGGACGAACAGTGACAGATAAGTCTAACGAACCTAACCGCCGCCGCTGGTTTCAATTTTCTCTGCGGACTCTGCTGATCCTGGTGACCTTATGTGCGATTCCCTTTGCCTGGATCGGCTGGGAGATTCGGCAGCGTCAGAGAGAGCAAGATACCGTTGCCTGGATTGAAGCGAATGGCGGCGCGGTCGAGTTCCTCGACCTCCGGGAGAGAGGCCCGTGGGAAAGAGAGTTCGATGAATGGTTCGGTGAATCGGTGCAAGTCGTTCACCTTTCTAATAAGGAGGTAGATGACGTGACGCCGCTCATGGACCTGGGAAATCTCCAGCGGCTCTACCTTAACTATACGGAGGTGAGTGATCTGTCACCGTTGGCCGAATTGAATGAGCTATTGTGGCTAAACCTCCATGACACGCAGGTGCGCAACCTGACACCACTCACTGACTTGGAAAAGCTGCAAGAGCTTTACCTTAGCAACACAGAGGTGCGTGACCTGACGCCCCTGGCCGGCCTGAAGAGCCTTCAAGACCTTTATCTTATCAATACACCAGTGGCCGATCTGGCACCGCTCACGGAGCTAAAGACACTGAAACGGATCTACCTTATGGACTCGCAGGTGAGTGACCTGACGCCGCTCGTTGGACTGGAGAATCTCCACAAGCTTTACCTTGTCGACACTCTAGTGAGTGACGTAACGCCCTCAGTCAGGTAGAGACTCTCCAATATCTTTACTTATCCAGAACGCAGGTCCGCGACGTGACACCACTGGCCGGACTGGTGAAGCTCAAAGAGCTTTATCTCCACAGCACGCCGGTGAGCGATCTGACACCGCTGCTGGGATTGAAGGATCTCCAAGAGCTTGGCCTTACCGGCGTGCCGGTAAGTGAGGAGCAAGTGCAGATTTTACAGGAGGCGATACCGAAATGCAGAATCATCCGGTAAATGTCCGGGCAGCTCTCACCAGCTTGGCGCGATGCGACCATCTTGCTGTCAGGCAAATCTGCTTCACAAGCAATTGAGGCCCGTGGCACCTGAATCCCCCTTGGCTAGTCCACTACGGCTGCGCCTCGGCCGGAACGCGGTAGTCCTTCTGAATCAGCGCCACGTTGCCATTCTCGTCGAGCAGGTAGATCATGTAGTGCAGTAGCTGGCCCGGGGTGAGCGCAATCGGTCGCGGGAAGATGCCGCGACGCTCGAATGTCTTTCCCGACAAACTCTCGCCTCCAATGATCGTGTCGAGTGTCGACTCTCGATAGATGACCGCTTTGAGTCCGACGTTGTCCGAGGCGGTGAAGGAAAACTTGACTTGCGTATCGCCCGGCTGCGGTGGCGTGAGAAACTTGAGTTCTCCCTGCGGGCCCTCGCCATCCTCTTCGTCGATCGTCTCACTGAAAAAGCGGGTGGCGGCCGCGATACGGGCATGGTCTTCGGAAAAACGAACCGGCTGACTGAGGGCGGTCTTCTTGTCAAACATCAGCCGCAGATTGTGGTAGCCATAGGCCATGATATTCCGCTGATCGCGTTGATCGTGGATCATGAAAAAGATATGGCCCAACTCGTGCATCAACACGCCGTTGGAGATTTGCGTGGCTCGGTTGCGCGGTTCTGACGATTCGCCGTCCGCTTTCTTGACAGGCGTCTCGTCAAACATGTTCTCGATCTGTTTCTCGATCGTGGAGGCCGTGATCTCGTCTCGCAACATGTCGGCCGAAACCATCGCGACGCCACAGAACGGAATGGCGGGCGTCGCTTCGGCAATACCGCCGGCTTCGGAAAACACGAGGCAGGCGCGATGAGCAGGATATCCGATCGTGGCCACCATTTCGTTCGAGGTCGAGTTGAACAGGCGGTCGGACGTGGGTGGATTGCCGGTGTAATGTTCGGCGTTGTGGCGGGCGCGAATCAGATGAACCTTGAGCTTCCCATCTTCATCGAACTCAAAGTCGAGCCCGCGAGTGTTGTAACCCTTGGCTTTGAAGTCGCGATCGTATATGTCGTGCACAACCCGCATCAACACTTCGATCTTCTCACGATAGTCCTTCTTGATTTCGCGATCCTTGGGCACAAAGTAGACGAGGCGGACTTTGTATTCGCGACCGAGATCCTCGAGTGGCCCGGGAATGATACGATTCTGGGCCGGTGGCGTCTGGGCCGGAGGCGTCTCGGCGTGTGCGCTCCTCTGGAATGGTGCGAGCAGCGCCCCGACCCCCAAGAGCAAACAGGCGAGCGCGCGACGAAGAAGGGTGTTGGGGAGGACAAGGGTTGAACGTTGGGTTCGACTCGGTTGTGCGGCGACAAGAAATTCAACGGGCGTCATGCGGGTTCCTCGGTCTTGGAAGCTCGCCGGTCTGGTGGCCAGCAGAGGCAGGTTCTATGCAGGTGCGAATTCACATTCGATTCAAAGTGGAAGGGAGGCGCGGGCGCGACTACCCAACTAGTGTTGTGGATGAAGAGCGACCGGTCAAGGAAACGGGCCGCCAAGCGAGAGTCCCGCCGAGGCGAAGAAGAGGCGCGCGGCGGCCACCTTCCTCAATCAGCGAGATGTGAATCGTGCCAGGGCAGCTCGATTGATTGCTGGGCTAGTCGGTGCGCGGGATATACCAACAGTCGTCGTATGTCTGCATGCCGACGTGGGGATAATAGGTCGCAGCCGCCGGAGCGGCATGCAACACCAGGCTCGTGCGATACCCTGCTTCCTCATGCGTACGGGCAATCAGGCAGCGACCGATGCCTTGCCCTTGATACGCCTGGTCGACCGCCAGATCGATGAGAAAAGTCGAGAAGCTGAAATCGCTAATGGCGCGAGAGATACCGATGAGCAGGCCCTCGGGCGTGCGGGCCGCGATCGTCACATCCGCCTGCCGCAGCATCTCGTCGAGTCGCTCACGCTCGTCGATCGGGCGTCGGCCAGCCAACTGTGAACGCCGCAGCACGTCGATGAACTCGTCGACTTCGAGTTCCGGTTCCAGACGGTAGATAATCGTCACGATATCTCTCTTTCATTTTCCAGGCAACCGTTCCCACGCCGAAAGGCAACTTCAGGATAGGGTGACCGCTGGAGTTTGGCCAGCAGAATCTCGATTTCTTGGCGAGAGGAGTGGGTCATGATGGCCAGCCCGGCCAACGGCTGGCAGGGGATCGTCCCCGACTCTCGTTCGATTGTCTGGGCGAACTAAGCATCCGATTCATTCGACCAGACGTAACAATTCCCATGTCCGTAGACGCGGAAACCGATCTTCTCGTAGATGCCCTTGCCCATCGAAGAAGAAAACAGCACGCCATACCGGTAGCCAAGCCGGCGGGCTTCGAGAAGTGGCGTGGTGGTTATCGCCGTGCCAAAGCCTCGCCGTCGCGCGTCGGGTGCCGTGGCCACGCTCGATATGCCAGCCACTCCCGCCCCCAGGTAAAGTGTCGAAGCGGCGACCGCGCGATTGTCCGCGTAGCCGATAAAATGCCTCATCGTCCGCTGTTCTCCAAAGCCGACCGCGTTGAGCATCTCGAACCAGGGCCGGCGGGCGAATTCTGGGAATTCGTAGACAGGGGTCATCACACGGCACCAGTCACCGAGTTGAGACTCATCGGTGACTTCTTCGATCGTTAGATCATCGGGGATGTGACTCGTCGGCGGCATCGTCTGCAGATCGACGGCCATCGCGGGAGCCTCGAAACCGTGCACGAATCCATGGGCCAACAGATGCTCGCCTAAGTTCTCAGGCTGGGTCGCCGGACCGGTCCACCAGAACATCGGGACACCACGCTTTCGGGCCTGGCCGAGAATGGCCTCGATGGTGGCGTCGACGTGCGTGCTGGGGATTCGCGGCCAGAAGACATTGTTGAAGAACGGGAACGGGACATCGGTCATGGTCGTCGTCAAGAATTGGCCGTCATGACGCTCCATGTCGGGCCAGGCAGACCAAGCCAGGCAACATCCGATGCCGTTGGCTTCGACGGCCGCGGCGAGCTGCTCCGCCGTGGCGCTGTTGAGAATCGCTTCCATGCTTGGGTTTCCTGTCGATTGAGATGCGGAGGGTGGCGAGGGGTGCGGGGTGGCGAGGGGTGGCGAGGGGTGCGGTGATCGGGCTTGAGAAGACTCCAACAGTGGACACGCTCCGTAGCCGATTGGTTCACTCCGCCTCGACTTCCTCCTGCAGCGTTTGCCTTTCGTGGTCGGTCAGTTCGCGCCAGTCGAGATCCTTGAGTCCCGCGGCGAGACTCCAAAGTAGATTCAAACTCGCTTGTGGTTTGTGCTGCTTGACCATGCGATAAGCCACCGTCGGGCCGACTTGCCGCAGATCGTCGATCGAATGGATACCGATCTCGCGAAGCCAACCGCCGGAGATGATCCCGAGATTGCGAAGGTTCTCGATCGGCTCGCTCAACTCCGATTCGCTCCGCGAGTAGCCGACATCGGCAAACTTGGCCTCCAGTTCTTCCAGGTGCCGCCCGGTGGCCGTGTGAATGATGAGCGCTTGATTTCTGCCCGCGGTGGTTATCTTTTTCACGCCATGCCCAAACTTCTTGAGCCGGCGGCGGGCCTGCGAGGCGCCGACATTGACGAACAGATGGTCGCCTTTCGGTTCAGCCATGAAATACGGCCAGCCAAATTGTTGGCTTCTTTGAGGACGTCCACTCGACCCGGTGGCGACGATGGGCCGCGATGTGCAGGCTGTCGCCGGGTCCCATGTCGACGAGTTCTTCTGGATCTGCCAGTCGCAGCTTGGCGGAACCGGTCAGCACAACCACCCATTCGCTCTCTTCCTGGTCGTACCAGAAGCCTTCGGGCGAGGCTTGGCCGTTCGAGACGATTCGCTCGACACGGACATGCGAGGCGGCCAGTAGCGTATCGGTAATCTCGTCGGAAAGCTCGTCGGGTAGCTGAAACAGATTCAGCGAAGCGGCAGGTGAGTCGCTCATGGTGCCAGTTCTTCTCGGGCTGCTCGAAGTTGTTTATTGAGAGCCGCAGCATTCTGCTGTTGGTCCTTCTGCTCGACAATGTTTTTGTCTTCGCCCGGGTCGGCCTCATGGTCGTACAGCATCCGTGCGATCGGTCGACCTTCATCGTCGGTGTACTCGGTGAAGCGGAAGCGATCGGTCCGAATGGTATCACCCGGGCCATAGCGACCGATGGCGGCCGTCTTCCACGGCAACTGGGGGTTCTCTATGAGCGGTACCAGGCTGCGACCTTGCAAGTGCTCCGGCAGCGGAAGATCGGCCAGCTCGCAGAGCGTGGGATAGATGTCGATGAACTCGGTCAGTCTGCGCGTCTTTTTGCCGCCTGCGTCGCCCGGCACCTTGATGATCAGAGGCGCATGCATCGAGGTTTCAAAGCAGCTGTGTTTGCACCACAGGGTGTGTTCGCCCAAGTTCCAGCCATGATCGCCCCACAGCACGACAATCGTATTCTCGGCGATGCCTAGTTCTTCGAGTTCGTCGAGCAGCTTGCCGATATGGGCGTCGGTGAAACTGACACAGGCGTAGTACCCATGAATCAATTGGCGGGCCACGTCGTCGGAGACGGGACCTTTGGTAGGGATGCCGGCGTAGGCACGAAGTTCTCCCCAGGTATGAATCGCCGGCCAGGGAGCATTCTCGGGAGGATGATAAGTGACCGGCAGCTTGATGTCGTCGCGATCGTACAGCTCCCAATACTTTTGCGGAGCGACAAAAGGTAGATGCGGTTTGTAGAACCCCGTCGCCAGAAAGAACGGTTCCTCTCGCTTGGCGAGTCGGCGCAGATCTTCCAGCGACTTTTCCAACACCTGGCCGTCGCGGTATTGCTCGTCAGGAACATCCGCCGCCTCGAAGGCCGGGCCGCGTCGCCAATGTCGCTCCTGCTTTCGCGCCTCGTGCAAGGCCTTGTTCTCGGGCCGTCGATAGAGCGAGTCATCGGCCGGTTTCCAGGCCGGCTCCGACCATCCCACCGCGCTATCCTCAAGATGATGAAACACCTTACCGTTGGAGAGAGTGGTGTAGCCGTGATTCTTGAAGTGGGTGTTGAGCGTGGTGATGTCGGGAGCTTCTTTTTGGGCCCAGGCCAGATAATCGACGAAGCGATCTCGGGTCGGGCGAAGACCCGTCATCAGACTTGCTCTCGAAGCTCCACAGGTCGGCACCATGCAATAAGCCCGCTCGAAGACGATGCCAGCGGCCGCCAGGCTGTCGATGTTTGGTGTGTGCATCGACTCGACCCCGTAGCAACCGAGTTGAGGGCGGAGATCGTCGACGGCGATAAACAGAACATTCGGTTCGCGGGCAGCAGCGGATGTGCTCCCGCCGACAGCCAGCAACAGGCAGAAGGCGAGAAACAAATTCCGATTCTTGTGTCGCAAGGGCATCGATTCCTCCAGAGGTTGCCTGTCATTCTACCCCGCGCCTCCGCTAGAAGGTAGAATCCCAGGTTACCGGTCGGTGCGCGGGAACTGGCAGCAGACAGCTGAAGGCGAATGCAGATGCAACTCAAGCTTGAACCAATTCCCGATCGACTGGCGATCTGCCGGCTAGAGCCTGACGAAGAGCTACCGTCCTGGGTCTCCGGCGACTTTGTGTCGCTCACACGAACCAAGGAGGAACTATCGATCGTCTGCCGCCAGGAATTGGTGCCTGAGGAAATCCTCTGCGAGCAGGATTGGCGGGGACTGCGCGTGGTCGGTCAACTCGACTTCACTCTGGTCGGCATCATCGCATCGCTCACCTCCACGCTGGCGGAACGAGGGGTCAGCGTATTCGTCGTGTCGACCTACGACACCGACTATCTGCTGATCAAAGAAGAGAGCTTCGCCGTGGCCAAGTCGGCTTTGGCCGAAGTGGGCCACACGATCAACGAGTGAAATCCGCTCATCGAGCGGCGGGACACCGGTGGCCCGCGTAAACTGGTCACGGCCTTCGCCGAGTGTTCGTCGCTCAATGCAGCGATTACGTAGGCAGAGCCGCGTCCGCATTGGCCGAATTGGCGTCGAGAGTAACGACTTCGGTCGGGGGCACATCGACCGGGGGCATCACCTGCGGAATGGCCTTGGAAAGTTCGGCGGACGTCGATTGGCTCCGCGGCTCGAATTGGTCAAAGGCGTGTTTGTTCAATCCGTCCAAGGCGGCCACCTTGTAGCACTCCGCCATCGTCGGATAGTTGAACACCGCGTCGCGGAGATACTCGATTGTCCCGCCAAGGGCCATCACGGTCTGTCCGATATGGACGATTTCGGTTGCCGAGTCGCCGATGCAATGCACACCCAAGAGCTTGAGCGTGTCGCGATGAAACAACAGCTTTAGCATCCCGGTCTGATCGCCGACAATTTGCCCGCGAGCGATTTCCCCAAAGCGGGCCATGCCGACTTCGTAGGGAACACACTCGGAGGTGAGTTCCTGTTCCGACTTGCCGACCATGGAGATTTCCGGAATCGTGAACAGCCCGTAGGGCATGTGATCGAACGCCTTGAACTCGTGGCCAAAGGCGTGGCAGGCAGCCCGGCGGCCTTGTTCCATGGCGGTACTGGCCAGCGCCGGAAAGCCGACGATGTCGCCGACTCCGTAGATGTGCGAGACTTCCGTTTGATGGTTCTCGTCGCAGGCGATACGGCCGCGGGAGTCGGGCCGCAATCCGGCGGCGGGCAAGTCGAGGCCCTCCGTGTCGCCCACACGACCAGCGCTGAACAACGCCGTGGCGGCGATCAGACGCTTGCCACTCTTCAACTCGACCATCACGTTGGTTTCGGTCTGCCGCTTGATTTGAGTCACTTCCTCGCCTAGTCGAAACGTCATGCCGAGCGCTCGAGCATGGTAGAGCAGGGTATCGACAATCTCCCGATCGCAGAAGTCGAGCAATCGTTCCCGGCCGTCCACCACTGTGACATCGACGCCCAAGGTGGCGAACATGATGGCGTATTCGATGCCAATCACACCTCCACCGACAACAATCATGCTCCGGGGAATCTCTTCCAAATGGAGAAACTCGTCGGTATCGAAAATGTGTTCCCCGTCGAAGGGAATGTGATCGGGGCGAGAGGGCTTGGTTCCGCAGGCGATGAGAATATTTTCGCCGCGAAGCACGGTCTGGCCGGCCGGACCTTCGACTTCGACCTGATGCGGTCCGACGAAGCGGGCGTTACCGGCGTAAACATCGACGCCATTGCGTTCCAGCTGATCTTGAATAACTTCCAACTCGCGATCGGTCACCTGGTGGAGTTTGAGACTCAGGTCCTCCATGCGAATGTTCCGCTTCTTGCGAAACTGATCGCCATAGACCTCGCGCTGTCGATAGCCGGTCAGATGAAGGATCGCCTCCCGCATGGTCTTGGAGGGAATGGTTCCGCTGTGCAGACAGACGCCCCCAATCGCTCGACTGCGCCGCTCGACAATGGCCACGCGCTTGTTCAACTTGGCGGCGGCAATGGCCCCTTTTTGTCCGGCCGGTCCGCTACCTATGACGATCAGATCGTATTGCATCGCTGAATCCTTTTGTTCACGCAGCAGCGCGAAGGCGGGGGGTAGGGCGAGTCGGCGGGCCGATTCGCGAGGGGGGTACGATGCGAAAGTATAGGTCTCGGCCGTGCCCTTTCGGATGTTCGCCGGCCAGACAAAGGACCATTTCAACAGAACTTTTGGGCGCGATTATGCCGGTTGCGCGGGGAGATCGCCTGGCAAGTCGGTCTGTCCGTTGAACGGGTCGGCAGACCGTGGGATCAAAACAAGACAGCAGGTCGGAGAGAATTCGACTGCGAGGCGGCCGCGCGAACCAGCGACGTACAGCCTGGAGGGTCTGTCCGGTCGCCCTGGGGGGTATCACTCGCGCGGCGCTCATGCCTCGCAGTCAGGCAGATGGCCGTTCTTCGCACTGATGGAATTATTCGCAGCAGCATCGAAATAACTGTGAACTGGATCACGCTGGCGAGAAAATCTTGTGCTGGCTATTTGTAAGGTGTTTCGGAACCTTGCTTTAGCAACGCTTGCCAGCGCCTGAGTGGACTGCAAAAATGGTGGGTGGACAGGCGAAACCCACAGAGTGGTCCCACTTGAGCCAAGCAAAATTCTGATATTTGGAGGTCCGCATGGCGGAATTCGGTTACTCGCGTCGTCAATTTGTTAAGACTGCTGCGGCCAGCGTCGCGCTGGCCACCGTTGCAGGCTCACACGGTAGCCGACCCGCCGAGGCGGAGGACACCAAGGCCCCCGGTCAGCCGGAGCCGCGCATCTATCGCGCCGTAAAATGGGGCATGGTCCAGGACGGCGCGACCGTGCTCGAGAAATTCCAGATTCAGAAGGAGCTGGGCTTCGACGGCGTGGAGATGAACAGTCCGCTGCATAGCAAGGCGACCTACGATCAGGCGGAAGTGCTGGCCGCCAGTCGAGAGACAGGGATGCCGATTCACGGAGTGGTCGACTCCTGGCACTGGGTCTATCGACTTTCGTCGCCCAAGCCGGAAGACCGCGAAAAGGGTCTGCAAGGTTTGACACAGGCGATTCAAGATTCACACCTCTACGGCGGTTCGACCGTACTGTTGGTGCCGGGCAAGGTCACCGGCGACGAGGAAACGCACGACGACGTTTGGAACCGTTCGATTGTCGAGATCCAGAAGGTTCTCCCCCTGGCCTCGCGGCTGGGCATCCGCATTCTGATCGAGAATGTTTGGAATGGCTTTTGTGAGAAGCCCGAACAAGCCCGGGATTACATTGACGCCATCGACAGCCCTTGGGTCGGCTACTACTACGATATCGGCAACCACCAGAAGTTTGGCCCGGCCGAAGACTGGATTCGCGTTTTGGGCCGGCGGATCGTGAAACTGGACGCCAAAGATTGGGGAAAAGAGAAGGGCGGCAGCGGTTTCGACTGCAAATTAGGCGAAGGAGACGTGAATTGGAAAGAGGTTCGCCGCGCCCTGGACGAAATCGGTTATACTGGATGGGCCACGGCCGAACTGGCCGGCGGCAACAAAGCCTACCTGGCCGACGTGGCATCGCGGATGAACACCTGCTTCGGTCTCTAGCAACGAACGACTCGAATCCCACCCGAAAATCCGCGCAGGCGACGAACGCCCCCGATCAGAGGTGTTCATTCGTAGCCCTCGCGATTCCCGCCTACCAACCAATCCACCTGGAACCGACCTTGAGGAGCGACCATGGCCGATCAAGCCTCTTCTTCCACTCGACGTGATTTCATCAAGACCACCGGAGCCGCGGCGGTAACCGTCGGGCTGACGACCGGTCTGGCAAAAACCGCCCACGCCGGCGGCAGCGATATTCTCAAGGTGGGGCTCGTCGGTTGCGGGGGTCGCGGCACCGGCGCCGTGAAGGACGCCCTGATGGCCGACTCCGGCGCTCGACTTACGGCCGTGGGTGACGCCTTTGGCGACCGCTTGAGTACGCGGATCCCCTACCTCAAGAAGAACAAGAAATTCGGTCAGCAGATCACCGTCGATGACGACCATATCTTTACCGGATTCGACGCCTACAAGCAGGTGATCGACAGCGAAGTCGACGTGGTGTTGCTGGCCACGCCGCCCCACTTCCGCCCGGCTCACCTGGCGTACGCCATTGAAAAGGGAAAACACGTCTTTTGCGAGAAGCCCGTGGCGGTCGACGGCAGCGGCGTCCGCTCGGTCATGGAAACATGCCGGCTCGCCAAGGAGAAAGGACTCAACGTCGTCTCGGGTCTCTGCTATCGCTATCACGAACCGAAGCGGGAACTGATGCAGCGTGTTCACGACGGCGCGATCGGCGACATCGTCACCTTGCATACCGCCTACAACACCGGAGAGCTGTGGTTCAATCAGCCTCAGCCGGGCTGGAGCGACATGGAAGTGCAGGTTCGCAACTGGCTCTACTACACCTGGCTCTCGGGTGATCTGATCAACGAGCAACATATTCACAGCCTCGACAAGATGGCCTGGGCGATGCGGGACGAGTATCCGGTCAAGGTGAGCTCGATCGGTGGACGAATCAAACGCACCAGCGAAAAGTTCGGCCACGTTTACGATCACTTCTGCAGCGTTTACACCTACGCCAACGGCACCAAGTGCTTTAGCACCTGCCGCCAGCAGTCGGGCTGCACCGTCGACATCAATGACTACGTGATGGGCACCAAGGGAACCGCCGATGTCATGGGACATAGCATCGATGGACCCAATTCCTGGGAGTACGACGGTGGCAAGACCGACATGTATCTCAAGGAACATCAAGAACTGTTCGCCGCGATTCGCCAGGGCACGCCGATCAACAACGGCGACTACATGTCGAAGAGCACGCTAATGGCCATCATGGCGCGTGAATCGGCCTACACCGGAAAGGACATCACCTGGGAAGAAGCCCTGAACTCCGGCCAGAAGCTCGGCCCCGAGCAATACACCTGGGGACCGGTCGAGTTTCCTGAGGTGGCCATCCCCGGCGTTGCCTAATCGCACGGAACCGGAAAACGACGCATGAAAGCGGTGCTGCTTGAGCAGCCGGAGCGGTTTCGCCCGATCGAGATCGATGAGCCGGCCGAGCCGAGTGCCGACGAGGCGCTGGTGCGGGTGCATCGCGTGGGCGTCTGCGGAACCGACGTGGCCGCTTTTCGCGGCAAGATGCCGCTGCTTTCCTATCCCCGCATTCTAGGGCATGAGCTGGGTGTCGAGGTCCTGGCGGTCGGATCGAACGTGGAAAACGTCCGAGTCGGCGATCGCTGCAGCGTCGAACCGTATCTGAATTGCGGTGACTGTTTCTCTTGTCGCCGTGGCCGCGGAAATTGCTGCGAACAGCTGCGCGTGCTGGGGGTGCACACCGACGGGGGGCTGCGGCCTCGTTTCTGTGTGCCGGCTCAGAAGCTACATGCCTCGGCCACCTTGACCCTGGAACAACTGGCCCTGGTCGAGACGCTTTCGATCGGAGCGCACGCCGTGCGGCGAGCCGGTCTGGATGCGGCAAGAAACGGCGGCGAACAACGAACTCACCAAACGGAGTCTGTCTGCGTCATTGGTGCGGGACCAATCGGACTCTCCGTGGCCACCTTTGCCCAACTGACCGGCGCGGACGTGACAATGATCGATCGCGACGAGGGGCGGCTGGCTTTTTCTGCCGAAGCACTGGGCCTTGCGCGGACGCTGGCAACCGGAACAGACTCAACACCCGAGGAATTGGCTCGGCGACTGCGCTCCGCTGGCGGTGGTGAACTACCGACAACGTTGTTCGACGCGACGGGAAACCCCGATTCGATGGCGGCCGCTTTTCCCTTGGTCGCCCCCACCGGCAAGCTTCTCTTTGTGGGGCTGACGGGGGCGGAGGTTACGTTTCGCCCGGCGGAGATGCATGTTCGAGAAATGACGCTGCTGGCTTCCCGCAACGCGCTGCCCGCTGACTTTGCCACGGTGGTCGATGCCCTGGAGACAGGCCGCGTGGCAACCGAGCCCTGGGTCACGCATCGCACCACGCTGGATGACTTCATCGACGATTTCCCCACCTACACCGACGCCAGCTCGGGCGTGATCAAGGCAATCGTCGAGGTTTGAGCCCCGGGCCGGAGAGGCCGTCGGCTCGCGCAGTGTCTATTCCGCTTTCTTGGGATGCCGTAGCGTGGAGAGAAACTGAACCAGGTCTCGCAGATCGAACTTGTCAAGAACCTTACCCATCTCGCCCGGCATTCCGGAAGGACCCACGTCGCGCTCGTCGATCTCATCGAGCGGGATGACCACCTCGTCGCCGTCCGGTTCGCGGAGCCTGAGCATCTCATCGTTCTCTTCTTGCACGATGCCGGAGAGGACTCGACCGTCGACGGTGACAATGATGACCGTTTCAAAACCGCGGGCGATTTGAGCGTTGGGATGGACGATCGACTCCAACAAGTACTCGCGAGTCTTTTCCTTGCCGACAAAGGTCAAATCGGGCCCGGCGCTGCCCCCGGTGCCTCGCACCTTGTGACAACGCAGACACTTGGTCTTCATATGCCCGACAAAGATCAGTCGCCCTCGCCACCCATCTCCTCCTTCCAGCGCGACTCGATAGGGGGCGAGCGGATCATCGGCGTCGAGCGTGCCTTGGTATTCGGCCAGTTTCCGTTTCACCACCTCGCTCGATCGCTGTTCGGCCGCGGTGAGGAGATCGAGATGGAGTGCCGCCTCGAACTCCCCTTGCAGGAGCATGTCGAGCCAGTCGGCAAAGGCCTTATCGACCTTGTCGTGCTGAATGGATCCCAGTGTGGCAATCGATTTCTGTCGTTCGACCAGTGACTCGCTCTCGAACACGACCGGCGTGAGCAGCATCAAGGCTCGCGTCGGATTTCGCTGCGCGAGGGCCCGGCCCGCCGCGACCCGCACTTTGGGGTCTTTGTCGGTTAGTGCAAAGTCGACCAGTTCTTCGACGCGCGGATCGGCCCGATCGGCTAGCAGCTTCAGCGATTCGATTCGTGTGTCGGTGGGGCTATCGACATCACGAACCCAGTCGGCAAAGACATCGTCGCTGCCGGGAATCTGGAACTGACGCACCAGACGGATGGCGTCCTGCTGGATGTCGTCCGGCGCGTTGTTGAGGATCTTGGTGAGATGTTCCGTCAGGTATCGCTTTACCGCGGTGAGCTCGCGAGTCTTCACCGGACGCTGCAGGTTGACGACTCGATCGCGAGGGCCGGTCGACTCCCAGTCGCCCAAGATCGACATCGCCTCCCGTTTCATGGGGCCGGAGTTTTGGGGATCGGCGGCGAACAGGACCAGCTTGCGGGCCTGCTCGTCGCCTCCCAGTCGATAATTCGCGTTGAGAACTCGCCTGAGCAGTGGCTCGTTGGTACGAGATAGTTCTTCCGCCTCGTCGCCAGGCACGCTTGCCTTCGCCTCGCCTTTGGCCTGATCGATGAACGGATCGATCAAGCCCGCCAGCGCGCCGGTAGCCGCGGGAATTGGCACGTCGTTAACCGCCCGGGCCGCCTCGGTAACAATCGCCTCGTCAGAATCGTAGAAGAACGCGGCAATTTCGGGATCGCTTCGTCGACGCATCGCCAGCAGAACGCCCATTCTCACGCCGTGATCGGGATGATCGACGTACTGGGCCAATTGCTCGGGCGAAGCGGAGCCGACCAGCCCCATTACCGCTCCGTGTCGGACGTAAGGGTCTTGATCTTTGTTCTCACGAAGAACCTTTAACAAAGGTTCCACGGCGGTGGGATCCTTGAGCTTGCCGAGCGCGGTGGCGGCCAGCATGCGAACGCGGGGAGAAGTATCTCCGAGTAACTTAACCAGCCCGCCCAGTGCCGCGGCGTGACGGCCGTCGCCCATCACCTTGGCCGTTTGAGCGCGAACTTCGGCGTTGGTATCTCCCAGCAAGGAAACGATGCCATCGAGGGCCGTCGAGTCTTGTCGAGCAACAATGCCGAGTCCCCAAATGGCGTGCAGTCGCGCCAGTTCCTTGCGGCCTTCGAGAGCGACTCCGCGGAGCGCCTGTTTGCCGGGCGAATCCTTCTTGGTCAACGCCAGCTGGGCGGCCAGCCGAACACGCTGATCGCGATGGGCCAGCAGATTGGCCAATTCCTCGGGGGTGCGGTGATTCATGCCGGCCCGGATCAGATCGCGCGTCGAAGTGACCGGTTCCGAGTCGACCGTCTCCGGATCATAGAAACGATAGAGCCGGCCTTTGTTGGCCGCGTTCCAGGCTCCAGCCCAATCGAGAATGTAAAGCCCGTCGTAGCCGAAGCCGACGTCGCTGCAGGAGACGCCCCACATGAACTTGTGGAGATTGTCGAGCTGGTAGCTCGCGCCGTTCGGCACGAACCGGAAGGCATAGATGCCGCACTGCCCCGGTCCGCCACGATAGTCGCACATGAACATGTGGCCGCGATAATCGTCGTTCAAGCCGGTGCCAGGATAGAAGGTCACACCCGCCGGTCCGTTGCCGAGCCAGGTGATCGGCGGCAGGAACCAGGCCCCCTGCCCTGCGAACTGTGGGTGCCAAATCTTCTCGGCGTTCCAGGGACCGCGTTGGTAATCCTGCTCGCCCATGTATTGCCAGCCGATATGCCAGCCGCTGTCGCCACCTTCGACAACATGCACTACCCGGGCTTGATCACCCGCGTCGGAGTTATTGTCGCCGGTAAAGAGATTGCCATACTCGTCGAACGTCAGATCTTGGGGGTTTCGCAGTCCGTTGTGGTAGATCTCCAACTCCGAACCGTCCGGGTTGCACCGCAGCACGGCGCCACGATCGGCGTTCTCCAGTCGCGTCCCATCGGGCAGAGGAACGTTGAATCCGCGATCGCCAATCGTCCAGTAGACTTTGCCGTCGACATAGAGCAGGGGGCCATGCATATCGTGGCCCCGATAACCGACATGCACACCATAACCTTTGCTCAGCGATCGACGCTCGTCGGCTTTGCCGTCGCCGTCGGTATCCTTCAGATACCAGAGATGAGGAATGTTAGTGAAGTAGACACCACCATCCATGGGCAGCACACCAGCAGCCAACCCGGTTTCAATATTGTTGAAGCCGTCGGCGAACACCGTCGAACGATCGGCGCGATGGTCGCCATCGGTATCTTCCAGCAATCGAACCCGTTCATGTCGAATCGTGTAGTCTCGCCAGGCGTCTCCATGCTTTCGTTTGTGCATGGCGATGCGATCTTCGACAGTGCGACAAGCCAAATCATCGTCGCTGTTGGTCGTCTCCGGTGTATTACCATGCCGAAACGACTCGACAACGTAAAAGCGGCCTTGGTCATCGACGCCAAACGCCGTGGGGTTGGCCAGCATCGGTTCGGCCGCGAACAGTTCCGCTCGATAGCGCTTGTCGAGTTGAAACCCGGCCATCGCCTTCTCGCCTTGGTCGGAGGCCGGCTCGATTTCGGGATCAAATGGGACCTTGCTGCCAGCGATAGGATCCGAATCGGAAGGATCGTCGGAGAAGACCGGCAGCGTCATCAGCGCGGTGGCCAAGATTGCGCAGAGAGTCAGACAACCAACGAAGCGGAGGCGATTCGCAAGGAGCATAGCGGCGGTAAGGGGGTAGGAGGGAGGAACGCTCGGTTACGAATTCAGCAGATCGACCCACACGACGGGCATGTGAACTCGCGAACCAACCGGGCAGGGGAGGGGAGTCTACTCTTGTTTCTCTATTCTTGTTTCTCTACGGGCTCGGCAACAACCGTAATCAACTTGTCCTCGGGATCTTCCGACAGGACAAGGCCACGAAAATGGACTTCCTGGGGTACGGAATTGGAATGAAGCTGCAGACCGATGGGCCCGGTTCCACAAAGCTCCGGCTGGGGGTCGGTCCAGTCGGCCACCAGCTTGCCGTTGATGACATGCCGGATGCGATCGCCGATGGCGAGGATCTCCATCTGGTTCCACTCGTGTTGGCGTCCAGCCTTGCGGGCGACCTGATCCTTGTCTTGATAGATCGAGTTGCGTCGGTAAAGATCCCAAAAACCGTAACCCGAAGGGTACATCACCAGGTGGCCCTGATAACTGAATGGCTCCCCATCGATGTCGAGCTTCTTGCCCCACAACGAAATGCCGGAGTGCATCTCGCTTTCGACTAGCTTGCTCTCGAAGACGAGGCGAAAGTTACGGTACTTCTTATCGGTCAACAAGTAGGTACTGACCTTGGGAGCGTTCTCCTTCTCGTTGCGGGCCACAATCACGCCATCTTGCACACTCCAATAAGGATCGATGTGCCCTTCCCATCCGGTGAAGTCGCGGCCGTTGAACAATGAAACCGGTTTCTCGCTGGCGGGAAACTTTTCAATTTGCTGATGCGACCAATCGGTGGCAGTCTCGGCAGCCGTGTCGGAAGTCGTGCAGTCCTCATCATGGCAGTTGCCCACGATGACGGTGCTCTGTTGCGATTTCTTGCGGGCACGGCGACCCTTTCTGGCCTCCGCCGATGACAGGACGACAAAACCGAACACGAATAGCAGGGAGAAGATCACAAGGTGGCGAATCATGGGGGGCCTTTTGAGTTCGGGTGAGAGAGCGAATCGGCTACTTGAACCGCGGGGATGACCTCAGGTGGGCCAACGGGGTGCTGGCAAGGCGCTACGGGCGGGTGGGTAGTGTGGGGGAGACACTTATTATAAGGCAGAACGCCCGGCGATTGTAGCTTGAAGCGCCCCTGGAAAGCCTGGGAAGCAGGCCGCTTGCCCGAGAAAACCCGCCGTTATGAAGCTATTTTTTGGGCAGCGCAGCCGCAACGACCGAGAGTCGAACGAAAATGAAAGAGCCTGCTTAACGGGAGACCGGAATCGCTTACCGCTTCTCAAGCGGGACAAATTCTCGCTGTTGCGAGCCGGTGTAGACCTGACGTGGTCGACAGATTCTCTTATTCGGAGACTGGTGCATTTCCTTCCAGTGGGCGATCCAGCCGGGCAGCCGTCCCATGGCGAAAAGCACCGTGAACATTCCGGCGGGAATGCCCATCGCTCGATAGATAACACCGGAATAAAAGTCGACGTTGGGATACAATTTCTTCTCGATGAAGTAAGGATCTTTCAGCGCGACCTCTTCCAACTCCTGAGCGATCGTAAACATCGGATCGTCGATCCCGCGCTTCTTGAGCAGCTTTTCACACGAGGAGCGAATAATCGTCGCTCTTGGATCGAAATTCTTGTAGACACGATGACCGAAGCCCATCAATCGAAAGTCGCTGTCCTTGTCCTTGGCCATATCGACATACTTGCCGATATCGCCTCCGTCGGCCTGAATGGCTTCGAGCATCTCGACGACCGCCTGATTGGCGCCGCCGTGGAGTGGTCCCCACAGGGCACAGATGCCCGCGGCGATCGAAGCGAAGATATTGGCGTTCGATGAGCCGACCATCCGCACGGTCGAGGTACTACAGTTTTGTTCGTGATCGGCGTGAACGATGAGGAGCAGATTCAGGGCCTCGACGAAATCGGGATCGATCTCGTACGGCTCGGTCGGCACCGCGAACATCATCTGCAAGAAATTCTGGCAGTAGGTCAAGTCGTTTCGCGGATAGTAGAAAGGTTGGCCGATCGACTTCTTATGGCTGAATGCCGCGATCGTCGGCAGCTTGGCCATCAGCCGATGAACGGAGACCTCCACCTGCTCCGGATCGTTCGGATCGAGAGCGTCTTGATAGAAAGTCGAGAGGGCTCCCACGACACTGCCGAGAATCGCCATCGGGTGAGCGTCGCGGGGAAATCCGTTGTAGAACGACTTGATATCTTCGTGCAGCATCGTATGCCGGCGCAAAGCCATGCGGAAGTCGTGCAGTTGCTGTTCGGTGGGCAGCTCTCCATAAAGCAAGAGATAGCTGGTCTCCACAAAATCACACCCGGCTGCCAGATCCTCAATCGCGTATCCGCGATAACGAAGAATGCCCTCTTCGCCATCGAGAAACGTAATGTCGCTGGTTGTGGAGCCGGTATTGACGTAACCTTCGTCGACCGTGATATGGCCCGTCTGGCCTCTTAGCTTCGAGATGTCGAGGCCGCGCTCGCCCTCGGAACCGACGATGACCGGCAATTCTAGTTGCTTGTCATCCAGCCGGAGTTCGGCCACATCACCCATCGAAACTCTCCTATCAGCAACACTGCTCATCCGTTGCAATACCTTATCCAAGTGGTCTTCCCTCGTGGTTTCCAGCCCTCCCAATGTAACGGCTGGTCGTCCGTCCGACAATTCGCCGCGAACATTTTTGCGGCCCTCGATTCCGGGGAGATCGGTCCGGCTCGGCGAGAGAACAGGGAGGAAAACCCTTCGCCTCCGCGGCATTGCCAAAAAAGATCAGTGCCTATCGGGCGAAATCGCCCTGTTGAGCCGGGTCGTCCCCAAGAGTCCTGATCTTGTTTTGACAATCGATCAGATCGCTGTAGGAGCCGCGAAGCAGGTCGGCCGGTCCGATTTTGAAGATTTCGGATAGATGAGCGATCTGATCGTGGCCTTGCTGGTCAGAAATTTTCTCGCTGAGGACTGCCTCAAACTCCAAGAAGGTACCGAGCGCAACGACATCATCAAGGTGGATGCGAACATTTTCGAACATGAAGACTTCGCGATTCTTCTCGACGACACATGCCACCCCTAGCGTCTCGGCCAACATGGCTCGCAGCCGCTGGGGGTCGGAAATGTCGAGAAGGCGATAGTCGCTCGGTTTGGCATCGGGCGAGTCCGCGCGGAGATAGGAAACCAATTGAGCCCCCGTTTGATCCGACTCGCGAAGTTTCAGCCGACCCTGGCGGCAACAGAAGTAGGTATCGACCTGTTTCTGGACCCCGAGATGATCTGTGGCCACGCCGCGGGCGATCTGACGACCCTCGTCGAGTGACGCGATGCGAGCCTTGAGCTCAATGTTCCGCCGAGCAGGTTCCATGGCGAGTCCCATTTCTTGCCGCATGAAATCAAAATCTTTCGGTCAGGACGACCTCGAACTCGGCAAGACAAGCCAATCCGAAGCGTAGACGAAGGGGGGAGTCGATGAACGGGCATCATAACCGATCGGGGGAACTGATCGCACGGGCCGACGAGAATCTCCAGATCGACCAAAGAGCCACCGTAAGAGAGCCGCGCCAGGCAAGGCGTCATCAATAAGAAGCAAGCCGAAGAGCGACTAGCGGCGGGGCGGAAGCGGGGGCAACCCGATTCGTTCGACGAACGCCGGATCGTCAAACACGGTCCAGACGCGAATCTCGCTTCGCAGGCGATCCTGATACTCGTCGAGAGCGACCTGCTCCGCTTGCTCCTTGAGCTTGTCATGAATTTCGACCTGCGCCTCGCGAAAGGGTTTCACATGACGGTCGACGCGCTCCAGCACTCGAACAATATGGAAGGCGGTGGTGCCTTCAATGATCGGGCTGAGCTGGTTCGGGGGAAGAGTGAACAGCGCCCGATCCAGTTCTTCAGCAGCCAGACTCCCCTGCGTGGTCCAGTCTCTCACGCCACCCTCGTCGGAAGTGATGCCCTCGGACGATTGGCTGGCCACCTGTCCGAAAGCGGCTCCTTGGAGCACGGCGTTGCCCATTTCGGCGAGTTTCGCATAGGCCTCGCCTTTGGAGGCATGCTTGGAGAACTGCACGCTCAGCTCCTGCCAGCGAACCTTGCCAGTCTCTTCAAAGTCCTTCAAGTGCTCCTCGTAGTAGGCCATTAGTTCGTCGTGTGCGAAGACCTGTTTGGCGGTCGTCTGCTGGCGCAGCCACTGCTGGGCGAGCGATCTCTCGAAGTACTTGTTCTTCTCCGTCTCTAAGGACGATCCCTGCTGTTGCAGTTTGGCGTCGAGCTCGGCCCGAGATCCCACCTTGAACGAATCGAGCAGCTGCGGCAGGCGGGAGTCTTCGAAACTCTTGTCCACTTCCTTGCGGATGTCAGGCAATCGTTCAGCGGGAACCGTCCGCTTGAAGTCCTGCATGACGCGCTTGGTGTCGAGCATACTGTCGAGCATCTGCTTGGCATACATCCAACGGACTTTGGGAAGTTGCGAAGCGGGAATGCGATCGCGGTTCTTTGCCAGTAACGAGTCGACACGGGGCATCACGTCGCTGGCGAGAATAACTTCGTTACCCACGGTCGCGATGCGCATCGCGCCTTCGAGCTCCTGCACGGCGGGAGCGTGTTGCGGGACGGTGTTCGGGTATCTCCCGTTCGACGGTCCGACTTGAGCTGACGACGTGTGGGGATAAGCTGCTTGTGTCCGCGAACCGGGCGGAACGTAGGGACCCGCCGGTGGCTGCTGGGCGTCTACCTGGAGCGGCGCGCAAAGGAACCCGGCGAGTGCGAGATGCGTCAACAGGTGTGGGAAGATTCTGAACACGCGTTGTCTTATGTTATCGATGGGTGGCGACGAGATCGCCGTCTCGAACCGCGATGCTAGCTGTCGGCAAGTCTCGCCTGGCAAAACCCAAACCAAGTTCCGAACGGAAGTCGTGAAAAGGAAACGCTAACAGTGTGTCGGCGCAGATCGTACGCCGAATCCAACCGTAGCGCGGCCGGGGATTATAGACAGGCCCTCAATTTGGAGGCAACAGAGAATTCGCCGTTGCGGGAGAATATCGGATATCACGCTGAATCCGCGGCTCCCGGGGAATTCGGACGCAGTAGAGCTTGCAACTGAGCAAGGAGCCCGTCGCTCTGCACCTCCTTCTTGGTGAGCGGAAGATAAGCCGTGTGGGCGTCGACGACACGGAGTTTCACCTTCTTCTCCGCCGCCAGCTGTTCTAGCAAACGGCGATCACTGAATCCCAACACCACCGCGTTGTCTTCCAGATGAATGGAACGAATCTGCCATGCCGTGGCATAGACACGCAGCCGGGCCAATGCTAGCAGTCTTTCGACCGACGCCGGTGGCGGACCAAAGCGGTCGTTCATCTCGTCCATCAAATCGACCAGCTGCGTTTCGCTGGCGACGCGGGAGAGTCGACGATAGAGATCGAGCTTGGCCTTCATGTCGTCGACATACGAGCGGGGCAAGTAGGCCTCCCCCGGGAGTTCGACCTCGACATCGATGACCGTCTTGGGAGGTTCCTTGCGAAGCCTCCGCACCGCCTGCTCCAACAGCTCGCAATAGAATTCGTAGCCGACGGCCGCGATATGGCCGCTCTGCTGCGTGCCCAATATGTTCCCGGCACCCCGTATTTCCAGGTCACGCATGGCGATGGCGAAACCGGCGCCCATGTCGCTGAATTCTTCGATGGCGCGAAGCCGCTTGGCGGCCACGGGCGAAAGGTGCTTCTTTTGATCGAGCAGGAGATAACAGTAAGCGTGATGCTTGTAGCGTCCCACTCGCCCGCGAAGCTGATGCAGGTCCGCCAGTCCATATCGATCGGCTTCATCAATGAAGATCGTATTGGCGTTCGGAATATCGAGCCCGCTCTCCACAATCGTGGTCGCCAGCAAGATGTCGAACTTGTGCTCCACAAAATCGACCATTACCCGGGCTAACTGACCTTCGGGCATCTGGCCGTGTCCGATGTCGATCCGTGCTTCGGGAACGATTCGCTGGAGTTTGGCCGCCACGAGTTCAATGTCTTGCACCCGATTGTGAACGAAGAAGATTTGCCCGTCGCGTCCCAACTCGCGGAGCACGGCATGGCGGATGAGCTCCGGATCGAATCGAGTGACCTTCGTCTCCACCGCGGTGCGTTCTTCGGGCGGCGTCTCCAGGTTGGAGATATCTCGAGCCCCCATCAGCGAAAGATGGAGCGTGCGGGGGATGGGAGTCGCCGTGAGTGTGAGCACGTCGACCTGTTTGCGGATGTGCTTGAGTCGCTCCTTGATCTCGACGCCAAACCGCTGCTCTTCGTCGATGATGATCAGCCCCAGATTGTCGAAGGAGACGTCCTTTTGTGCCAGGCGATGCGTTCCGATGACGATGTCGATTCGCCCCTCCGCGAGTTCCGCGAGCGTTTCATTCTGCTCTCTGGTGGTGCTGAAACGACTCAAGCCCTCGATGCGAAACGGGAACTCGGCCATGCGATTTCGAAATGACTGCAAGTGTTGCTGAACCAGAATGGTGGTCGGAACCAGCATGCCGACTTGATACCCGCTATCGACCGCTTTGAAGGTCGCGCGAATAGCCATTTCGGTCTTGCCATAGCCGACATCGCCGCAGAGCAGACGATCCATCGGTTGGCTGCGGATCATATCCTGCTTGATGGCGGAGATCGCCACCAGCTGGTCGTCGGTTTCCTGATAGGGAAACGAAGAGTCGAATTCGTTCTGCCAGACCGAATCGGGCGGGAAGCCGATACCGGGGCGCGAAGCGCGAGAAGCCTGAATCTCCAGCATCTCCACCGCGAGATCCTGCACGGCGACTTCGGCCGCCCGTTTTTGTCGAACCCAGTTCTTGCCGCCGATCTTGGCCAGACGGGTCCGCCCCTTGGTTCCTCCGACGTACTTTTGCACGAGCGAAATCTTGGAGGTCGGCACATAGATGGTCGTCCCGCCGTGAAACTCGATCTTGAGATGCTCTTGGGCGAGCCCCTCTTTCTCCAGTAGCTCGATGCCTCGGTAGCGCCCGACTCCGTGGGCCAGGTGAACCACCAGATCGCCTTGTCGCAGCTCCAGGAAGCTGTCGATCGCCTTGCCGAGACGACGTCGGGTGGGACGGATGACTTCCGTGCGTTGAAAGAGCTGATCGCCCCCGACGACAACCAGATTGTCGGGCAGGTAACAGAAACCGGCCGTCAATCTTCCCACCAAGAAACCGAGGCGGTCCTCCTTGGCAGCGCGGGTGCTAAGCAAAATCTCCTGGAGCCGCTTGACTTCCGCCTCCGTCCGGCAAACAACATGCACGCTCTTGCCCTCGGCCGCGTGCTCCAACTCGTCGCGAACCCGGCCGATCTCGCCACTGAAGCGTTCGATCTCGCCGAACGGCAATCGAAAGGTCGATTCGTCCGGCGAAGTGGCCAAGCTCTCGCAGCTTACGTGGGCAAAACGATCGATCGCCTGCATCACGTCGTGGTACTTTGTCAGATCACCCCTGCGATCGCTGCGATCCCAGTACTGTTTCGCTTCGTCGGCCAACTCGGTCGGCTCGACCAACATCCACCAACTGTCATCCGGGAGATGGTCGGCCAGCGACGAACTCGTCTCCTCCACGCGAGTCAACAGAGTGATGTCGACGGCACTCAGGTCACCGCTACTGCGCTGGGTCGCCGTGTCGAATTCCCGGATCGATTCGATTGTGTCACCAAACATCTCGATGCGAACCGGCTGCTCCCAGTCGGGTGCGAAGATGTCGATAATCCCTCCCCGCGACGCGAACTCTCCCGGCAAAGCCACCTCGCTCGTGTTGTGAAACCCGCCGGTAACGAGCCACTCGTTCAACTCGCGGGTATCATAATCTTCGCCGACCGCCAGCGTCCGTGTAACGTCGGCCATTTGCGTGGGGCTGGGCACCACCTGCATGACCGCTTGAATACTGGTCACGATCAACGAAGGCGGGTTCGTGCCGTCGAGCAATTTGAGTACGCGCAGACGATCGCCAAACAGTTCGTCACGGAGAACTTCGCTGTCGCGGTCGAGTTCGATGGCGGGGAACTTTTCACACGTCCGGTCGGTGAACAGCGCGAGTTCCTCGCAGAGCGTGTCGATCTCCGCGGCATGCGGACAGAGGACGACCATTGATTCCGGAGAACGGCCGGAGAGTGTGGCGGCCACCAAAGCGCGGACCGCCCCCCAGACTCGATCGAAGCTGGCCGACTGCCCCGCATGCAGGGAAGCCACCGCTTTGATGAAGTCGGCCTGTTGATCCAAGCGGCGAGTCAGACCGATCAATTGGTCGGAGCCGCCTTCTGGCAAGAGGACGTTGGTCATGGTTAGCCGGAGCATTCTAAACCGATCGGAGGGCGGCTTGCCAGATGGATGCTGGCGCCGCTGGCAGGCACCTCGCCGGAGCCTGACCGCTCAACATAGTGATAGTGGTCTTCGTGATAGTGGTCTTTCCGCGCCCGATCGCCTGCTAGCGGGATCAAAGTTTCGCTACTTAACCTCGATCGCGAGTCCACCCACGGCCACGTGAGCGGTAGGTGTTACCAGATCGTGGCAACAAGGCGAAACGTCTTGTTTTCCCGCATCGCTTCGGCCGATAGGAATTTTACGAACTGCCGGTGTGCGCGCGCCGGTGGACGATCGGCAGCCGCCATCCATTCCCACTCGGATGCCGACCTTCCCGCGTCGTCTTTCCCATAGACAAACTAGTTGGATGCCTGCCATGACCTTGGCTTTTCTTCGTGCACTGTCGCTTGCCGCAATCCTGACCGCCACACTCGTCGGTTCAACATGGGCGGAACCGGATGCAACCCGGATTCTGTCACTCAAGCCACAGGCCAGGCCGGAGATCAACCCGGTCGTCAGTACGGTGGCGCTCTCACCCAATGGCAAGCTGGTGGCGATTGGCGGCGACGATCACTATGTCCGCGTGAAGAATCTACTGACGGGCGAACGCGTGCACATGCTGGGCGGGCACCCCGACTGGGTCCGCGCGGTGCGATTCAGCCCCGATGGGAAGACACTCGCCTCGGCGGGCGATGACGGCCGCGTTCGCTTGTGGGACCTATCCACGGGCAAGTTGAAGACGACACTCACCGAACCGAATCAAGTAATCTACAACCTGGCGTATAGCCCCGACGGGGAACATCTGGTTGCCGTCGGTTTTGAAAAGACGATGTGGATGTACGATACGGCCACCAACAAGGTCTGCGCGCAGATCGGCTGTCCTTGCAGAGACATGCGCGCGGTCGCCTTCTCTCCCAACGGGAAGATGATGGCCGCCGGCGGTCGCAATGGCAAGGTGCGGATCTGGAACATCGACAACCATGATGTCCGCCACGAAATGGTCTTGGCCCATCGTCGACGCATTCGCTGCGTCGCTTTCTCTCCTGACAGCGGAAAACTAGTCACGACCGGCGACGACGGCCGTGTTCGCGTATGGGACACCACCACCGGCGAAGAGTCGATATCGTTTATTGCCCGCAGCGCCAAAGTCAACGCCGTGTTGTTTTACGATCGCGATCGCCTGGCCACGGCGGGCAGCGACAACCATGTGAAGCTATGGGACGCCACGACTGGCAAGGAGATCCATCGCTTCACGGGGCATACCGGATCCATTTCTTCGCTGGTGTTCGACTCGCAGCAGGACATCCTCGTATCGGGAAGTTTTGACACGACGGTCCGCGTTTGGAAGATTCCGCAACACCTGCGAGGTGGCGCGGTCAGAGACAACGACACCGCACGAAACAACTAGTAGAAATCACCGCGGCGGCACGCCGCAAAAACGATCGTGATTGGCGACATGGATGCCGGCTCGGCCCAGGGCAGGGCAGATCCGGAGTCGACAAAGGGACTTTGTCAACTCAAACCAAGCGGCAAGCGATGCGTCGTCAACGGAATGACGCTGCCATCGCTTGCCCGTCGCCGACCGCGATGGATCGCGTGCCATCGCACCGAGTAGTGCAGCGTTAGTACAGGGAGGTACGAATGGGCTTTTTCAGCCAACTGTTGAGCTTTGGTCGCGGGCGAGTCGACGACGCGCACCCGCCGGTCAAGAAACCCACACTCGCCAAGGCTCACATTTGTCAGGTCGAAGCGCTCGAACCCCGCTGCATGTTGGCGGCCGATATCCACTTCGGCGGTTTCTACTTCGAGGAAGCCACCGGTGACGATTCGGCCGGCGACACCATCGAAATCACTTTCGAAGGGGGAGCCGACAACACCGAGCTAACCCGCGTTGTTATCAACGGCGATAAACTCGACGACGGCGCCGTGACCCTCGGCGACGTGTTCTTCGACCTGGAAGAAGGTGGCCTCGGAGTGTTCAACGCGGTCGGGCTCGATATCCAGACTCCCGTCGGCTTTACGATCGACAACATCACCTTCGGAGACGGAACCGGCAGCGGCGACGGCGAATTCGAGTTGGCCTTCGATCTGTCGGGCTTCACGGCCGGAGACAAACTCGTCTTTAGCGTCGACGTCGACGAACAAGGTCTTTTCAACGCCACGGCCCTGGCTGAAGGTGGTGAATTTGAAGGCACACGATTGACCGGATTCTTCGCCGCTGAGCACTACCTCGACTCCGAAGGCACGGCCATCTTCTTCGATCGTTACGATGCCAACTTCGATACCGTCGAACAGCAAACGGGCACCACACTCAATCTCCCACCCGACAACTTCATGCCGCCCGACGTGCAGGATCGTAGCGACCGCACCGCCGGGGCCGTGCTGCCGATCACGCAGTTGCCCGAGCCAATTACGATTGCCGGCACGGTATTCGAAGATCTCAATCGCAACAACTCGCAGGATCCCGAGGACCAAGGTATTGAAAACGTCGAACTGGACCTGCTCCGGCTCGAAGGCGGAACCTACGTCGCCACCGGGCTCACCACCGTGACCGACGCCAACGGCGATTATCTGTTCGATAGTCCGCAGATCGTGCCCGGCGATTACCGGGTTGTCGAATCCCAACCGGCGGGGTACCTGAGCGTTGGCGCCACGGCCGGAACGATCGATGGGGTCACCGAGGGAAGTGTGCTGACCAGTGACGTCATCACCGATATCACCGTGCTAGGTGGGCAAGACAGCATCGATAACGATTTCGCCGAGACGAAGCCGGCGGAGCTGCACGGTTTTGTCTATCACGATCGCAACAACGACGGTGTGATGGACCCGGGCGAAGAGGGTATCGGTGGGGTGACTGTCGAGCTGCAACCGGTCAGTGTTCCGGGAATCACCACTTCCGTCTTCACGACGACCGACGCGGATGGCCAGTGGAGCTTTACGAACCTCATGCCAGGTGAGTATCGAGTCGTCGAAGTGCAGCCAGCCACCTATATCGATGGCTGGGACACCGCGGGCGATGCCGGCGGATCGGCCGTCAATCCGGGTGACGAAATCAACGGCATCGTATTGGCCGGAAATCAGGTTGGCCGAAATTACAAATTCGGCGAGTACCGGCCAGGTAGCATCAGCGGGCGAGTCCATGCCGATACGGACGGCGACTGCGATTACGACCCGGGCGAGGAGTTGCTGGAAGGGGTCGTCGTTCAGCTGCTCAATGCCGACGGCGAGGTCATCGAGCAAACAACCACCGACACCAATGGAGAGTACCGGTTCGATAACCTGATTCCAGGCACCTATGGCATTCGCGAATTTACGCCGGACGGATACTTCGATGGCGGAGAGAAGGTCGGCTCGGGAAGCAGCACCAATAACGGAGTCGTCGGCGGCAACGATCTGCTGACGCTCATCGAGGTCAACTCCGAGAACCAGCTAGTCAACTTCGACTTCTGCGAGCTGCCGCCGGGAAGCATCTCCGGAACGGTGCATGCCGACACCGATGGCGACTGTCTGCGGGACGCTGATGAGCCGCGGATCGAAGGGGTCGTGATCCAGCTACTCAATGCCGACGGTGAGGTCATCGACCAAACCACCACCAACGCGGACGGCCAATACCAGTTTGATGGCCTGGCCCCCGGCACCTACAGCGTCCGCGAATTTACGCCCGACGGCTACTTCGACGGTGCGGAACATGTCGGCACCGGTAGCAGCACTAATAACGGGGTCGTCGGCGGTAACGATCTGTTAAGCCAAATCGAGATCAACCCGGGCGAACGACTCGTCAACTACGACTTCTGCGAATTGCTGCCCGGCAGTATTCAAGGTCGAGTGCATGGCGACACCGATGGCGATTGCGACTACGACGAAGGCGAGCCGCTGATCGAAGGGGTGGTGATCCAGCTACTCAACTCCGAGGGCGAGGTGATCGCCCTGACGACCACCGACATCAACGGAGAATACAAGTTCGACGAGCTCGCGCCCGGCACCTATAGCGTTCGAGAGATCACGCCTGCGGGTTACTTTGACGGGGGCGAGAAGGTCGGCACCGGCAGCAGCACCAACAACGGCACCGTTGGCGGCAACGATCTGCTGACGCTCATCGAAGTCAACTCGGGCGAAACGCTCGTCAATTACGACTTCTGCGAATTGCTGCCCGGCAGTATTCAAGGTCGAGTGCACGGCGATACCGACGGCGATTGCGAATACGACGAGGGCGAGGTCTTGATCGAAGGAGTCGTGATCCAGCTGCTCAATGCCGAGGGTGAGGTGATCGCCCAGACGACCACCGACGCCAACGGCGAGTACAAGTTCGACGAACTCGCACCCGGCACCTATAGCGTTCGTGAATTCACGCCCGAAGGTTACTTCGACGGGGGAGAGCAGGTTGGCACCGGCAGCAGCACCAACAATGGCATCGTTGGTGGCAACGATCTGTTGAGTCAGATCGAAATCAACTCCGGCGAAAAGCTGATCAGCTACGACTTCTGCGAACTGCTGCCTGGCGGAATCTCGGGCATCGTCCATGCCGATACCGACGGGGACTGTGAGATCGACCCGGAAGAAACGCGACTGGAGGGGGTCGTCGTCCAGCTGCTCAACTCCGAGGGCGAAGTAATCGCCGAAACGACCACCGACGCCAACGGGGAATACGTCTTCGACAATCTGGCCCCGGGCACCTACGCAGTTCGAGAGCTAACCCCCGAGGGTTACTTCGACGGGGGTGAGAAGGTGGGCACCGGCAGCGCTACTCACGGAGGTGTCTGGGGTGGCAATGACCTGCTGACCGAAATCGAGATCAACTCTGGCGATCACCTGATCAACTACAACTTCTGCGAACTGCCGCCAGCATCGCTTTCTGGATTTGTGTTCCAGGATGGCGATGTGATCTTCACTTCCGACGGTCTCCCGCCGGCCGATATCGAATCATTCCGCGACGGCCTACTAACGTCGGACGATACGCGACTGGCGGGCGTGACGCTTGAGCTGCGCAACGGAGTGACAGGCCTGCCGATCTCGCCCAGCGCCGCCCTACCCGGCACCTACGTCGGCGAGACCATCACCACCGTGACCGACGCCAATGGTTTCTATCAATTCACTGGACTACGAGCCGGGAACTACGCGGTCTACGAAGTGCAACCAGAAGGCTACTACGACAGTCTCGATACGGCGGGCTCGCTGGGCGGATTGGCGATCAATCCCAGCAGCACCATCAGCCCCTTCGTGCTGAGTCAGTTGCAGGTGAATCCGAAAGACGATGCCATCGTCCGTATCGCACTGTTCCCGGGACAAAACTCAGAGCTGAATAACTTCAGTGAAATCGTCGTAGACAAGGATCCGATCATTCCGCCACCGGAGAAGGATCCCGTAACGCCCAGCCCGCGGAACCCGATTGCGCCGCCGGCTCTGCCGCCCGTTCCGCCCCAGACGTTTCTTCCGATCGACCCGATTCCGCAAGAACCGATCGGCGCCGGAGGCGAGGTGATTTGGTATACCTGGCATCTGAGCGTCGTGAACGCGGGCCATCCGCGAACCATCATCTCGCCGGCCAGTCTCCGCGGAAACCAGGTATTCGAGCAGTCCGGCTTCCTGCAAACGGTCCACGCCGACGCGCACTGGCAGATCGAGGACGCCAATGGAGAAGCGTGGCATCCCGCCTTTGGAGCCCGGAATGCCGTTCCGGTCACCGGCGACTTCAATGGCGACGGCATCTCGGAGATCGGCGTCTACGTCGAAGGCCATTGGTATATCGATGTCAATGGGAACGGCGTTTGGGACGACGAGGATCTGTGGGCCAAACTCGGCACCAAGGATGACAAACCGGTCACGGGCGACTGGGACGGCGACGGCAAGGACGACATCGGTATCTTCGGCCCCGCGTGGGCTGGCGATCCCAAGGCGATCGCCGCGGAGCCCGGTCTGCCGGAGGCGAACAACATCACCACCGGCAAGCACAAGAATCTGCCTCCCAAGGAACATGAGGCGACGCTTGGCGAACGCACCCTGCAGCGGACCGCCCACGGCGTGCCCCGCAAGGATGTCATCGATCATGTCTTCAACTACGGAAGTCCGATCGACGAGCCGGTCACGGGCGACTTCAACGGAGACGGTATTCAGACGATTGCCATCTTCCGCGACGGCATCTGGTACTTGGACGTCGATGGCAACGGGCGCTGGACGAACGGCGATCGTGCGCACACATTTGGCGAGCTCGGCGACAAGCCGATCGTCGGCGACTGGGATGGCAACGGGGTCGACCAACTCGGCATCTATCGTGATGGCAGCTGGATTCTCGACAGCAATGGCAACGGCCAGATCGACTCGACCGACAAGGTGTTTGAACTGGGCGGGGCGGGAGACGTGCCGGTCGTCGGCGACTGGGACGGGGACGGTGCCGATCAGCCGGGCGTGTTCAACGCCGTTTTGCCGGAGCGGGCGGCGGCGCGCGAGTAAGCAAAGCGCCGTGGTAGAGCAATATCTCGATTCGCAGGACCGCGTGCCGCCCGCTTTGGGGGGCGAGGGCTACTTCTGCGCTTTCAACTCAGCCAGTTCCGCTTCCAGCTCGGTGATTTCCTTCTCGATCCGAGTCACCTCTTCCGGGTCGTCCATCTGCTGCTTGGCACCGGAGAGCTGCTGATTGAGCTTCTGCTTGCGCACATTCAGTACGTCAATTCGCTTTTTCGTTTTCTTGTTCATTCAAGGGTCAACTAAAAATCAGGGAGATCAATCTGCAGTTCCTCGGGAGCTTGTTCCGGCTCACCAGTACTATTTGAGGTATTGTCGGCGTTCTCGTCGTGCAAGGGGGGCGGATCATCATCGACGAAGACTTCGACCACCACTTCAGCATTCGGCCCGGTATGAACGGAACGCAGGACGGCGGACATGGCGACGATGATCATCGCTAGCACGATCGCCAGACAAACCCACTTGCGTGAATTGGCCTGCACCTTACGGGCCAGCTTGCCTCGACCGACCAACAGGCTCGACAAGAAAAAGACAACGAGCGCCAGACAAATCTTGGTCGGAAGAACAATCTTCTTGTACCAGGAGGGAACGAGCAACTGCTCTTTCAAGTCTTGACGAATGTTAGCCTCTCGTAGCGAGGAGTAGTCGCCCGCAAACAGGACAATATTCCAAACTCCCGTGACAATCAGAATCAGGGCGGCCAGGGCGACGATCTTGGCCCACCGACGTCGAATCCCTTCGTTCAGTTTCTGGCGATCTTCCTCGCCAAGTTCTTGACTCGCGGGGATCACCGCCACCTCGCGAAAGATCAGTCCACCAAACAGAGCGATGGCGGACATGATATGCAACCAACGAAGACCAATTCCTAGGAAGTCGAGTTCCATCGGTACAAACTCCTGTCCTGCACCAAACCGGGATCCTTGAGTGAACGACGCCAGCGATTGATCGTAGGGGGCCGCTGCCGTTCTGTCTATGGCATTTGCCGACTACGGCCGATCGTCGAGGATTCGATCGACCAGCGACAAAGCTTCTTGGAGCGAGCCGATCTCGCCCTCCAGTTGGGCGTTGCGTACCGATTCCAGCAGCTCCCGAAACGTCTTGCTGGGAGCCAGCCCGTGCCGCACCAGGTCGTCTCCGGTCAGCAGCGGAGGGGGATTGAGCCGCTCGACCGGCCAGGCGAGTCGCCCCTCGACAAACTCAAGATCGCCGGCATCCATCAGCTTCAATCGAGTTTGGGCGCGGATCATCACCAGCAGGTCGGACATGCCGTCGTGAATGAGGACCCTTTGCACATCGGGCCAGTAATGCCGCCGCGCGCCGGCCAGAGCGGTCGCCTGAGCGAGCAACCACTCGGTTCGCTCGACCTCCTTGTTGGTCAATCGCCACAGATCGTTCACCGCGGAGACGGTATCGGAGTTGGAATGGTGAAGCAATAGACTCGCCAGTGCGGTCGAAAAACTGGGCTTCTCCAGCGCTTCCAGCAACGTCTGAGTCCGCTCCCAGCTGCCACCGCTGTCCGGCTCGGGATGCTGAGGCAAGACGACCGCCAGCAGTCCGGTCTGGCGCAGCAGTTCGACCGCGTGGGCACGATTCTTGTGGACCAACATTCGCCGCATCTCCGCCCCTACTCGCTCGGCGCTGACGACCGTCAGCTGATTGGCGCGACTTCGAACCGCGGCGGCGGTGGCCGCGTCGAGTTTGAAGTCGAAAGTGGCGGTAAAGCGGACCGCGCGCAACATTCGCAGCTTGTCTTCTTCGATGCGTTCCTCGGGGTCGCCGATCGCTCGGATAATTCCCTGGTCAAGATCCGCCTGACCTCCAACATAATCGATGACCTCTTCACTGCTCGGATCGAAGAACATGCCGTTGATCGTGAAGTCGCGGCGTTGGGCGTCTTCGCGAGCCGTACTGTAGTGAACCTGGTCCGGCCGACGACCGTCACTGTACGTCGTATCCTCTCGAAAGGTGGCGACTTCGATGGGACCCGCGGCCTTGGGGCCGAGAACCGTAATCACACCAAACGACGCGCCGATGGCCAAAGTGCGATGCTTGCCGAACAGCTTACGAATCTCCTCCGGACGGGCGCTGGTCGCGACGTCGTAGTCGGTCGGTTCGTGGTTTAGTAGCTGATCTCGCACACATCCGCCAGCCCAATAGGCCTCGTAACCCGCCTCGCGAAGCTGGCACGTCACCTGCACGGCGAAATCTCGTTGTTGGGTTGGATCGAGCGGAGTCATGATCGTCTTGGAGGACGGCGAAGAAGAAACGGGAACGGGAAGTTGTTCAGCAACCCGGGCGGTTGTGACTAGAGTCTAGCATGCTACCGGTCACCGGCGGCACCTCCCGACCTGTCAGCTCACCGCACATCGGCCGCCATGGCGCGATCGACAAACTCGGCCAATCGTTGCCGGGCATCCTCACTCACGGCAACCGAATGCTCCATGCCCGGCCGCAAGAAACAGAGTGTCAAGCTCACGGGCGCCACCCCCAGGGCCTGTTCGGCCGCCAGGCCGTAGAGCAGCATTTGCATTTCATACTGCGCCGCCACCTGCAAGACACTATCGGCGGAGGTGCGGTTCGTCTTGTAATCGACGACGTGCCAATCCCCCGCCTGATCGCGGTAAAGACAGTCGATGAAGCCGCGGATCCGTGGACCGCCCACTTTCGGCTGTCCGGGAGGCCAGGCCAACAGGAATTCAACCTCTCGATGAACTTCGGTCGCTTGCGCGATGTGGGTGGCCCGCTCCGAGGCGAGAAAGTCGGCCACCAACCTACTCGCTTCGTCACGTGTCGATACGTCGGAAACGCCGAGTTCATTGGCATGGCGGTCGACGATTTCGGCGAGTTGCTCGGCGGAAGCAGACGGAGTCTCGGCCAGCACGTTATGCACCAATGTTCCCAATTCCGCCCCGCCGACGAAGCTCTCCTCGCTGTCGAAACGGACTTGGTCCTGATACGTCTCTTCGTCGATCGTCTTCTTGCCCGTGAATTGGGCGGCGAGACGTGAGAAAGAGAACTCGCCGCGCCGGTCAGCTCGCGGCGACAGGGCCAGCGCCTCGGCGGGGAGATCGCCAACAGGCTGCTCCATCCGTTCCTTCGTATCGCTCAGCAGAGATTTGAGCCGGCGACGGCTTTCCCGGTTCGGCGGCTGGCTTCGCAACTCAGGCTCCTCCATGGTCACCCGAACCGCCGGCTCCTCGTAATCTTCGGGAAGTTCGTCCCGCAGCAGGCCGGTCTCCAGGTCAAACCGCCCGGCGAGCCGTTTGAGCCAGGAGGAGTCGGGCTTTGCCAGGTCGGCGATGCTGCTGGAAAGCACAAGATAATCGGCAGCCCGTGTGGCGGCGACGTAGAGCAGCCGATCTCGCTCTTGTTGCTCGGCGACGGCGTCCCACTTGCGATGGAGATCGAGCCCCACAACGCTCTCGTCGGTTCGCAGCTCCCGGGGTAGTTTCACCAACGCCCCCAGCTCCGAATTGAAGGCCACGCTCTCTCGCGAACTCGGTTCCTTACGATTCATATCGGCTACGACAACGACGGGAAACTCCAGGCCCTTCGATTGATGAATGGTCATCAGCCGAATCACGTCCGTGTCTTCTGGCTGGGTCGCCGCCGGGGATTCTTTCGGCTGGCGGGCGACAAACTCCGTCAGCTGCGTGATGAACTCCGGCAAGCCAAAGCTGCCAACGCCATCGAAGTTGCGGGCCATCTGCATCAGTTTGTGAAGATTGGCCAGCTTTCTTTCGCCCATGAACTCGGTCAGCAGGACAGCGTCATAGCCGGTTCGCGCAAGAGCTTGTCCGATGAGGTCCGACACCGGCAGGCGATCTTTCTGCTCTGCCAGATAACGCAGCGTATGGGCGGCAAACTGCACCTGGCGGCGCTGCTCATCGTCGATTTCCGTCGCGAGATTGTCGGCGAATAGCCCGCCATAGAGCCCCTGGGGATGTCGGGTGAGCCAAAACAACGTCTCGTCGGTGAGGCTGAAAAAAGGGCTCCGCAAGACACCCGCCAAACTGACCGTGTCGCAGGTGCTGGCCAGCGATCGCAGGAGATTAACCAGATCGAAGATCTCCTGCTGGGCGTAAAACGCATGCCCGCCCACTAGGTAGTAGTCGAGGCCATACTTGCGGAGCGCTTGCTCGTAGAGGTCGACGTCGGAAAGCGCACGAAAGAGAATCGCCACATCGCCGGGCCGCACGGATCGTGGAGGCGAGTCGTTGTCGACATGAATCAACGGGGCCTGTTCATCGATCAAGCCGCGAATCCGCCGCGCGATCCAGTCGGCTTCCTGTTCCCGAGCCTGGCGGGTGCTGCCTTTCTCACGCTTCTCCGCGGCGGGCGTCCACAGAAACTCAATCGCCGGCGGCTCGGCAACCTGCGACCGGAAGGCCCTCAAGGGTAGATAGTCCTCTCCAAAGGCGTCGTGGAACAGGGCGTTCACAAACTGGAGAATGGCCGGCTGCGAGCGAAAGTTGAGTGTCAGCGGAAGGCGGCCTTGCTCGGACATCTTATTCTGGAGATCACGGAACACGTCGGGACGAGCGCCGCGGAATTTGTAGATTGACTGTTTGAAGTCGCCGACGAAGAACAGCATGCCACTATCCAGGTCGTCCCCACAGATTCGCCGCACCAACTCGTCCTGTACCGGATCGGTATCCTGAAACTCATCGACCATGAGCAGATCAATCTGACCGCCAAGCTGCCGACAGATCGCCTCGCCGCGGGGACCGGAAAGGAGTTGCCGTGTCAGTTCCATGAGATCGTCGAACTCGAGCTGTGCCGCACTCTGCTTGCGTTGTTCAAAGTGACGCATCATGTCGAGCGTGACGGCCAGCAACTTTTGTCCCAACTCGGCCATTGGGCGAGCCGCCTCACGGTCGAAATCGATCATCTTCTGCTGCGTGTCGATTTGATCTCGAAGTTTCTTGCCGGTATCTCGAAAGAGTTCGTAGTCGGCCTCGCTAGTAAAGGACTTCTTGCCGACAGCCTTTACAAGAAGCGATTTTCGGATGGCGTCCAGGTCGCTGGCCGAATCGCGACTGGCCACGAGATTGCCAAGCAAGTCTTCCAAGGTGCCGCGGACCGCCATCACCTTTTCGTTCGGTTCGGCCGATTCGGCCAGCAACCGGCGCACCAGCTGCATCTCGCGGTTATCGACGATCACCGACAAGGCATGAGGCAAGACTTCCTGGCGATGAAATGTCGACCAGGCGTCGAGGATCTCGTCGGTCGACTTCTGTTGCCAGACTTCCAACTCCGCCCCGGTCGCCGCGCGGGCCAATTCACGCAGCCGGTCGCGCAAACCTTGCACCTGAAAGTAGTAGACCAGATCCAGGACATCCGGCTCTTGAGCGGCGAGCAGTTCCCGTAGCCGATCGTCGATGACTTCGGACATCAGCGTATTGGCTTCGGCCTGATCGAGAACGGTGAACTGAGGGTCGAGACGCGCCTCGACGGCGTGACTGCGCAGAAGTGACGCGCAAAACGAATGAAAGGTCGAAATCCGCGCCGCGTCCAGATCGCGAATCAGCCGCTGCCAGCGGAGCGCCTCTTCGGCGCTGGCCGCGTTCGCTTGTCGATCGTAGAGCTTCGCCCGCACTCGATCGCGCATCTCGCGAGCCGCTCGTTCGGTAAACGTAATCGCCACGAGCTGATGCAGCTGGCTCCCGACACGATCCCCTTCACCCTCCGGCATGAGTGCCGCCAGAAAACGCTCCGTGAGTACGAACGTCTTGCCGCAACCGGCACCGGCGGAAATGGCGACCGAGCGATCACGCATCGTGATCGCGACGCGTTGCTGGTCGGTGTAGCTGTTCTGCGTAGATTCCGCGGCGGGCAGTTCGCCGAGATCTGGCTTGGTGGAAGAAGAACTCACTTGGCGTCCCCCTGGTTCGCTTCGCCGGAAGCGACATCTCCCTCGGCGCTAGGTTCCGTCGGGCTGGTCCATTGTTTGTCCAGCGAGCGTGTTTGGTTAACCCGACAATTCCTGGCGAAGGAGCAGCGTTCGGTGCACTTGTCGTCGGCGCTATGCATGGGAAACTCGGCCATGCGAATGCCGCGAATAAGAGAGGCTACGCGCGACACAATCACTTCGCGGAGTTGTTGCCAGTCGGCCGTCGGCCGCGGTTGTCCATCGCCGGGTTCATAGAATTTGAGCGAGTTTCGCTTCGGGTAGCCCTCGGTTCGCACCCTCCAGTAGCCCGCCTGCCAGGGGACGGCTCCTTCGGCAACCAGGCCCAACTGTTGCACCGCCATGGCATACAATGGCAATTGCAGCGCGAGTCCCGCGGCGATTTGCTCCGGCTTGTCCTGGACCTTGCTTCCCGACTTGTAATCGATGACGTTGAATACCGGGACCCCCTCACAGGCTCCCACGTCGACGCGGTCGACCCGGCCGGCGATTTGGATTTCGTCATCGCCGGAACGCAGGATCAGCGGCTCTCTGGTGGAGTGGCTGTCGGCGTCTTCGTCCGTTCGCGTCGGGCCAAAGCCGACCTCAAACAGCTCGGGTTTCGGGCGCTGATCCAGCTCTTCAAACTGTCTGTCGTACTTGGCATGTTGTGCCAAGTATCGGTCGGCCCAACCGAGCAGACGACGGCGATCGACCTCGCGAAGGGCCCTTTCGACCGCGCCAGGGCTACCCCAAGACTCGACAAGCTGGCCGAGAATGTCATCGAATTGCCGGAGGAATTCAGCCGCGTCACCATCAGCGGGCGACACCGGCTGCTTACTTACCCGATTCAGTTCGCGATGAACGGCCGCCAATGTGTGGTGCAACAGCGAGCCACGTGCCAGGTGGTCATCCTCCAAGGCCAGATCGGGTAGCGGCTCCAATCCCAAAATCTGTTCGAGATAGAATTGATGAGGGCAGGCCGCATATTGCTCCAAATGACTGGGGCTCCAGGCACGGTTCTGGCCAAACCTCTCGTGAAGCCGAGCCTCCACGGCAGCGCTCGACAGCACGCCTTCGTAGGGACCATAGTCTCGATCGCTGCGACTTTGCACCGCGGAAATGGCAGGCAGTAGATTGGTCGCCCCGGTGTCGGAGGCGTTCTTTCCCACGACGTCAGCCAATCGTCCGGGATCGCCCGCCAGCGCTTTCTCGATCGCCTCAATGCGCATCTCCAGGGGACTGTGTGGCACATCGATCGTGGGAAGTGGACGTAGATTCGTCACCGGCTGGAGTCCGAGCTGCTCGCGCCCACAAAGTCTTATCACTTCATCGAGATAAGGACTCGGCAGCAGTGGCTCCCCTTTGGAATCGGTGGCCGGATAGCTGAGGGTCAACTGTCGCTTAGCCCGGGTAATCACTTCATAGAAGAGCAACATCTCCTCGTGGCCGCGCTGTTGTCTTGTGGGAAGGGGCAATCCGGCGTCGATCAAGCGAGCGGTTTCCGCGTCACTGTAGAGTCGTGCCATTTCGAGCGGTGGTGGAAAGGCCTGCTCGGAGAGCCCCGCTACAAACAGGTAATCGACGGATAACGTTCGGATGCCCGGCGCGGTGAGGACCTGAATTCGTCCCTCGCGATCTTCCACCTTGGGGAGATGTTCGCACTCCAAGATGTCGGAAAGAACGCTCAACAATTGTTCGAGGTCGTATTCCCGTTCGCTTCCGGAAAACTCTTTCGAGTACCGACTCCCTGTGGAGAGCGTGTCGGTGAGCTTCCGCAGTGCGAGATGATCTTCGTCCTCCGGCCTCGGTTCGTCCGGCAAAAAGCCGAGTTCTCGCAGCAGGCCGCCGAGGGCCAGGGACCAAGCTTCGAGATCGGCTCGTTTTGGCAACTGTGCCAAGGCTTCGTCCAGGGTCTTCAATAAGGGGAGTGAAGATTTCGCTCTCGCTCTCGATTGCTCGTCGCGTTGAACTCGTTCGGCATTGCCTTCCCGCGGTTCCCGCTGGCTAAGTCGCTCAACGGCACGGAGCAGTTCACGGCTTCCCTTGGCGATCTGCAAGTCGCGAATCTGCTGCTCCGCGGCTTGAACGCCGGGTGCGCGAAAACTCGCCGCCGCCGTGTTGAAGACGTCTGCCGGCTCGTTCTGCTGCGGGTGGCCCTCGGTCATCGCCAGATGGGGCCGAAACTGGGTGTGTGTCACAATTGCCAACAACCGCCGATAAGGCCAATCTTCGTGGGCCAGGCGGAGCAGACTCTCCAGCACCTTGAGAAGTGGCGAACGCCCCAACGGCTCGCGGGTTTCCAGAGAGATCGGCACACCGTACTCCGCAAATACCTCGCGAACCAGCGGCGCCACCTCCGACAAAGAGCGAAAGACGACCGCTATCTCCGCGGCCGGCACGGGACCCTCGGTGTGAGATTGGTCACCTTGCTCTCGATTCCACTGTTCAGTTCGAGCACCTCGGACGAGAAGGTGTTTGACGCGACGGGCAACCTCGCGAATCTCGCCGATCTGCTGGGCCGCGGCGATGACCTCGATGCCTCGCGTGTTGGCTAGCTGTTCTCGCTGGCGCGATGGGACAAAAATAGTTTCTGACAGAGCCCCAATGGCCGTGGGGGTCGCCCCATGGTCTCCATCCTCTTGATTGGATGCATCAACGATCTGACAGTTCGCATGTCGCCGTTGTAAGTCCTCCAGCGTCTGGCGTGTCTTTTCGAAAAGCTCCGGCCGCCGCGAATCGATCTCCAAGGGTAAAGAGATGACGAGTTCCTCGACACGCTGGGCAAGGATTTCTAAGATTTCGTGCTGGGTGCGTGTGAAGTCAGTAAAGCCGTCAACGGCTATCAGTCTTAGCGATTCATAAGGAGCCGTCTGGCCGTTCTTCAAATTGGCCCGCGCAGCCCAAGTACAACCCTCGGCATCAAACAGCTGATGTCTTCGCAGCGTCTCTTGATACGCTTCGTAAAGAGCCAGGAACTCTTTATCTTTGGCCGCTGCGCCACGCCGCTGGCAAGATTCCGCCAACTCTTCCGGCCAGATTTCTAGTCGTTTGAGTTCCGAAATGAACGCTTCTATCTGACTGATCAGTCCATCGGTCTGGGCGATGTCGGCGAAGTGCTCGAAGGTCCCGCTCTGTGAAGCCTCTCGAATGAGATGTCGGATCAGTTGCCTTCGATGCGCGCCGCCGAGAAGCCGTACTTCTGTCTTGGATGCGGCGAGTACTTCGCGAGACAAGCGCTCGAAGGTGAGCACCTGCGGACATAGAATGGCGGACAGCTCGCCGTTCAACAAACGCGATCGGACTTCCTTGGCTCCACGCGAGGTAGGCGCCAACCAGAGTCCGGCGCCAGCGGGTCCGTCAGATAGAACTTCGCGGTACCGCCGCAGAAGTCGGAGCGACTTGCCACGCAGCGAGGGTCCACAGACGACGGTGACGTTTGCCTGGGCCACGAAGCCCCCCCCCAAAGGAGTTTATTCTTTACGCATGAGGAAAGAGATCCATATCTCCGAATTTCCTCAGCCTGCCAATCCGCCAAGATCAGACAGCTTCATTCTGGCATTCTGGGCCCCCGTGCGAAACTGTCAACCACGGAGGTTCACGGCCTCCGATCCCTTTTTTGAGGGTTTTTGACAGGTCGGATCGAGTTTTGTCGCTTGATGATGGGATCCAATCGTCCGACAAGGAGCCCTCAGTGGGTTCCCATCAAAGAAGGGTACTTCCTGATGCGAATCGATCTCAGGAAAGAAATCACGCCCCTTTGCCTGGCCATCAAGAGCCGGTGGGGATATTCCATTGAGGTTGAATAATTTGACACCCCGAAGCCAATTTCTCTATAGTAAGGGCCTATTCAAATATGGAGTGTTGTCCGTCTTTTCTTGGACAACCCGGCAAAATTTGCCACGTACGGAAGAGAGGCTTCTTTCGAGGAGAGTTCGCGGCGTTCGCTGCATTATTTCTTTTTTTCTTTCTTCATTTCGGAGGTGTGACATGTTCCGTTCACGACGACGAGGGTTCACCCTGATGGAGCTGATGATCGTGCTCTTGGTCATCGGCGTTCTAATCGCCATGCTGTTCCCCACCTTGAACAGCGTCATTGAGAGTTCGCGCGCGACATCGTGCATGAACAACATGAATCAGTTAGGCCTGGCTTTGATTACTGGGAAGAGCCGCATGACGCCTTCGATGTATTTTCTCGACGATACCGACCAGAATAATATCCGCAAGGCTGTCGGTGCTGCCGACATGCCCGACGATGTCGACTTGGGAACGCTGAATCCTGGACAAGCAGGAATCGGCACGGAAGGCACACCCTATAGTTTTTTGACCCGGATGCTTCCCTACATGGGCAAGGAACCGATCTTTAATCAATTCGATGATGAAGCTGGTCCCTTCGACGTTGGTGAAGAGGACGAGAATACCGAGTGGGGTGGCAACATCGGGCTGTCGGCCACCATCGTTCAGCTTCTGAACTGTCCTAGTTTCAGCGGCGGAGACTACGCCACCGCAGAAGCCTATACGTCTCTCGATCGGCAACCGGCACTCACACAGTACAAGGCGCTCGGCGGTGCGACGCTTGATGTGATGCTCGATCAAGCCGAGTGCGTGCGATCGGATAGCGAGTGCGGAACAATCCATCCCTGGAGAAAGGCTGACGTCACCAAGCTCAAGGATCCGGAGCAGACGGCCATCATGGTCGAGACCCGAGAAGAGCAACTTGCTGCCTGGATTGATGGCGTCTACATTTCGATTCCGGGCATCATTGCCGACCCACGAGGGGGCGACAATACGAACGGTATCGTAGGACTCAATATCGGTCCGGATGACCGGAATGACGCCATCTTCTATCTCAGCGATAGTTCGACAGTGGGAGACACCGGCGGAGGCAGTGGGGGAAGTGGCGGCAGCGGAGGAAGTGGTTCCGCCGCCTCTCGACTGGGAGCCGAAGACATGCAGTGGGGTCCGAGCAGCTTTCACGCCGGATTCGTCCATCACCTGTTCGGCAATCGTGTTGTCCGTCGTGTCAATGACGAGGTAGAATTGATTCCTTACCGAGCCATGATTTCGGCCAACGGCAGGGATAATTTCCGTATCGGCGCCGACGCGTTCGAGTCGGATTAGTCGATCCCTAGCTCAAGTACGATTCCAGGCCGCTCCGGCAAATTCTGTCGGAGCGGCCTTTTTTATTGCCCAGCCCGATCCGATACCCCACGCGATCCCAGTCCCGTCGCCGCGTCACCTTGTCGAGCCGCTGGCGATGCGATATAAGGATTTGTTCAGCGACTTGCCACGTACTTATCAGGCCGAAGTGGCGGAATTGGCAGACGCGCGTGGTTCAGGTCCACGTGGGCATTAGCCCGTGGAGGTTCGAGTCCTCTCTTCGGCACTTGATTTTTCTGACGGCGGTAAGCAGGGCAGCCCGAGCCACTCTCCTCAGTGGAGGACAATTCCGGGGAGGGCAATTCCGATTCTCGCACGCCGTAGCTCTCGAGCCCGCTCTGCAAGCCGGGACTCAGCCTCCGCTAACAGGTGGAATGAGTGCGATTTCGGCCCCTTCTTCGATGATCGTCGTCTCCTCGGCGTATTCGGCATCGATGGCAAACCGCACATGGGCGGCAAGACCGGCCAACGCCGGAACCGCCTCGGTCAACGCCCGCCGCAGATCGGCAATCGTCGCGCTCTCGGGAACCTCCACGCGACAGGGGTCGCAATCGGCCAACTGTCGTGCTCCGGCGAACATCTTGATTTCCACAATCATGTTACTATCAGTTCCCGTCCCCGCCGCGCGATGGGCGAATCGGATTCGTTGATCAGTCCGTAGGCCAACGCGAGCAGCTTGACCGGATGAATAGTCGGCTTCGTCGTTCCCTGCTCCATCTGGATCTTGCAGGCACTGCACTCGGTTGTGCCCGCCTGGAGGTTGGGATCGCGCAAGCCGGTTATCAAGTCGAAGCCGGCACGCAAACTGGCGCGATAGTTTTCGCGTTTCAATCCGAAGGTGCCAGCCATTCCCGAGCAACCGCGCTCAAGGGGCGATACGACGAGTCCCGGTATGAGTCGCAATAGATTCTCACCCGGCGAGCCGCTATCGATCGACCTGAGATGACACGGCTGATGATAGGCCACTCGGAGGCGAATTGGCTTGAAGTCGAGCTGCAGTTTTCCGGTCAGGTGCAGCTTCCAGATATAACCACAGGCTTCACTGGTGTTTTCCGCGACCAGTTTCGCGTCATCATCGCCGAGAATGCTCGGGTACTCGTGGACCAGACAGGAAGCCGCGGCCGGCTCGGTGGTGACGATCTGATAGCCTTGTCGCACCGCCTCGGCCAAGGCGGCGACGTTCTGTTCCGCGAATCGTCGCGCCTTCTCCACCGCTCCCATCGATATCATCGACATGGCCGATTGGAGTTGTCCCGGGTGGACATAGACCTCGACTCCATTGTGCTGCAGCACGTCAACAAAAGCTTGTGCCAACTGGGTATCGTGATGGTTCGCGTATGTGTCAACGAAGTAGAGGACGCGGGCCGAACCGCGATGATGTGGCTGGGTTAGCCGGCGACGCGCCGCGCGACGCAAGAAACTAGTGGTGGCGAAACGAGGTAACTTACGACCTTGCGCAATCCCGCAAGTCTTCTCCAAAATCCACCGTGCTACACGATTCCCAATAGCCCAGTTTGCCAAACGGTGAAACTGGTTTCCCAACGCTCCGATCCGGTCGAGTCGCGAGACAAACATGTCGGTCGGAGAGAGGCCATTGATCGAAACGTGAGCCGCCTTGGCCTCCAGGACAAGTTTCGGAATATCGACGCTGGCGGGGCACTCGAGCCGACATTGATGGCAATTGACGCAGAGATCGAGCGTCTCCTTAAACTCATCGGCCGTGATAATCTCGGGATCCAGCTTGCCGGTTAAGACACCGCGCAACAGATTCGCCTTGGCCCGGGGCGAGGCTTCCTCGCGCGGAGCCAACCGAAAAATAGGACACATGCGTTCTTCCGCCAGTCGCGTACGACAAGCGCCACATCCGTTGCAACTTCGGGCCGCGTGGGCAATCTCCGCGGCGTTCCATTCGAGTTGCAGAGGAATTCCCCCCAGTTCGTCAATCGGCGGCAACGGGTCGGACGAGATACTCCCGGAGGCCTCGACTTCGGTGCTGGCGCCAACGGGCCTTAGATTGCGAGTGAGCAAGTGCTCCTCATCGCTGACAATCTTGCCCGAATTGAGAACATTGTGGGGATCGAAGATCCGCTTGACCTCTCGAAACAGATCGTAGAGCGGTCCATACTGCTGCCGAACGAAAGTCGTGCGACTGAGACCGTCGGCGTGCTCTCCACTAATCGTACCCCGCACGGCAAACACTTCGGCATACAGTTCTTCGACTAACCGTTCCATTCGCGATACATCTCGCGGATCTGAAAGATCGAGAAATGGCCGAACGTGCAGTTGACCGTGACCCGCGTGCCCAAACAGAGACGCGGTTACGTGATGTCGTTTGAGTACGCCAAACATTCGATTCAAGAATTCGGGCAAGACTTCCGGTCGGACCGCGATGTCTTCGACCAGCGGCAAGGGACGTGTCGATCCTTTCAATCGGTGCAGTGTGGGAACGACTTTTTGTGCCAACTGCCAGTAGAGATCGACTTCGTCCGGCTCCAAAGTTTGTCGAGATCCCAGGGCGAGTTTCTTCTCATGACGTATCGAGTTGGTAATTTCCCGCAAGCGAGTCCGCAATTCGTCGGCATCGTCAGCCTGACACTCAACGAGCAGGAGCGCCTCGGTGTCGGCCGGAATCAGGAGATCGAAACGAACGTCATTTTCTCGCGCCAGGCTGAGATGACGGCGATCCATCAGGTCGCAAGCCGACGGGGAAAATGACAACACGTCGATCACGGCTGCCGCGGCCTGCTCCAGTCGATCGAATAGTAACAGTACAACGCCTCGGTGGGTCGGCGATGTCTGCGTGCGAACGGTCAATTCGGTGATCGTTGCCAAGGTTCCTTCGCTGCCGGAAAGCAACTTCGCCACATCGAGGTGTGTCTCGCTCAGAATATCCGACAGCTGATATCCGCAACGGTTGTGAGGCGAATCGGGCTGCTGGGCCGCGATCATCTCTCGGTTGGCTTGAATCAATCCGGCAATCTCACTGACGATTGCTTGCTTACGGGGACTTTGCCCACTCGATGGCCTGAGTGGTTCCCTTCCCATCTCCATCAACTCGCCATCGGCCAACACGACTTGCAAACTTTCGACATGATCGCGGGCCGATCCGTAGCGGAGCGAGTGGCTTCCGGCCGCGTCAATGGAAACAACACTTCCCATCGTGGTGACGCGACTCATGGCCGGGTCCGGCCCAAACTGGCGACCTTTCTCCGCGAGGCGTCGATTCAGATGGGCATGAATAACACCCGGCTGCAAGCGGACCCGCTCTTCATCGACTCGGACGACCCGATTCATGAAGCGCGAGAAATCGAGCACAATGCCCGCGCCCAACGATTCTCCCGCCAGACCGGAACCAGCTCCGCGGGGGAAGAGCGAAATATTATTGGTATAGGCGTACTGCGAGCAAGCAACCACATCGGCGGCATTCCTCGGCCGCACCACGGCCAGAGGACGAATCTCATAGATGCTCGCGTCGCTCGCATAGAGCTGCAGGAACAGATCGTCGCAACGAACCTCGCCACGAACGATGCCACGCAGATCTTCAAGAATTCGCTCTCGTTCTTGATCCATGAACGTATTGCAAATTGCACCGAGGGATGAAAAGCGAGTTGCTGAAAGTGACGTCGATGAAGTCGTGCCGGCTCACAGGCGTTGGCCGCCGAGCATCAACTCCTCTTGGCGGCCTCGATCGGGATCGAAGCGGTCACGCCCGCCTCCTCCTCTCGAGCCGCAATCTGGCGATATCGCTCGTGGGTTTCCAGGTCGAAGGCACCGTGACCTCCTGTTTCGTCCAGGCCACGATAGTGGGCATCGCAGCGATAACAGACCAGCGCCTCCCCCATCAAGACGTACAGCAACAGGTCGATGCCCAGCGTGGCGAACAGGAATCCGTACGCGATCCAGAACTGGTAAAAATACTGCGCAACAAGGAAACCGGCAAAGCCGATCACGACCGTCGCTACCCCCAACCGTTGTGGAAAATCCTTCCGGGTAAATAACTCATCGCAATGACAAGCCAGACACTTCCGCAACTTGGCCCCCATCCAGGCGTCTTTGGGGGTGGGCAGCTCCCCGTGACAGTGCACACACTTCAGCTCCACGTCGTCGCGCGTGACGTTAAGACGATTCGGTTCTCGGCAGTGAGGGCAAGCGAACGTGACGTTCATGGGACTGATTATACGGGAAACGCCAACTGGCTGGACAGTAGTTGAGCCGTCAACTCACCGGTAAAGGTCGTCACCACGCCGACATAGAGGATACCGGTCGCGCTCTGGGTATTTGGCACGTCGAGCGTCTTCCAGGTCATCCAAGCCAATACCAGCGGCAGCAAAATGCCGGAGAAGCAGCGTAGTAGTAGCAAAGAGAGGAACATCTTCTCCGGCCAGGCGTCGAAGGTCAGCAGCAGCGCGAGACCGGTTCCGCTGACCATCATTCTCAGCAGCAGCGAGACGGTCATCAAGATGATGAGTCGCCTTAGCGGAGATAACTCCATGGTGGGCGTATTAAGATACCAGTGGCCGAGAAACATCGCGGTAATTGTCGTGCCGAGCACGAGCCCCCCGGCGACCGGTGCAATCCACTCCAGGACCAGCCGAGCGGTCGAAGGGCCGGCCAGTTCGGAGCCGGTCGACATGGAAGCCGGGAAAAGAGGGAGCCCCCAAGCGATGCCGACGAACGCCGCGACACCAATCAACAACAGCAACACGATCCCCGCGCGTCGTTTCTCGTTGAGCCAGACAATCGAGGCAACATAGCTGAGAGTCGCGCCGACAATCGGAGCCGTGGCGGTATAACTCTCCAAAGATGAAGCGACGAGCGCCGCGAGAACGTGTAACCCCATCAGCACATAGGCATGCACGCGATAAAATCCGGCGGTGACCTGGGCGGGGGGCGTTAATGCCATCGCCACGGCGAGACCGAACGCCAAACGTAGTACGAACTGGAGCAGGATCTCCATAGGCTATAAGCTAACCGGGCCGAGCCGCGACTATACCAAGAAAAATGAGTCCGTCACACGAGCGACGCGCGGATTGAGTACTGCCAGTATTACCCCGATACGGTCGTCACATCCGCGGGCGACGACCAGTCGTAGCATCTATCGGCGGCTTCCGTAAATCAACGACATGACTTCCGATCGACTTGACAAGTGCGAACGGAAGAGGCCCTTCATGGCCGATGTGACGCACAAGCTGCCTGGCTTTCTAACCCCGCGTACAGTCATGCAGGTATGCGTTGCCTCAATCACCACGGCGACCCCCTTGGCGTTGGCCTCCGACTCCAGAAGATCCGCAATCGTCTCGGTCATTCGCTCCTGAACCTGAGGACGGTGAGCGACCACTTCGACAACGCGCGCCAGCTTGCTGAGCCCCAGAACTTTGCCATCGGGCATATACCCGATATGGGCTTTGCCCATGAAAGGCATCAGGTGATGCTCGCACATGCTATTGAAACTGATGTCGCGGACCAGCACCACTTCGTCGTACTGTTCGGTGAACACGCGTTGCAAATGAGCCCGAGGGTCTTCATGGAGCCCCGAAAAGAGCTCCGCGTACATCTTGGCCACTCGACGAGGGGTGTCTTTCAGACCTTCGCGATCGGGATCTTCCCCGACGGCGGCCAGAATCTCACGCACGGCCCGCTCCATTCGCGGCAGGTCAACCTGTTCCGAAACGGTCGTATCGGAGTCGTCGGCTTCGCCCATCAGGCTCCCCTGAATCTCATCAATTACATCGTCGGCGGCGGACATATTACTTGCTCAAGGAGAGTGAAATAACCAATCAATTGATGGTAAAGCGGCGATTAGAGGGGGTCAAGTCGCGCGATCGGGTGCCGGTTCGAGTTCGATATCCGGAATGAGGTCCGCCACGATCGTCACCTTGGGGAACTCCTCTTCACTCGACACGATCTCTTGAAAACAGGCCTCCATCTCGTCGAAAAGCTTGTCCAGATCGATCCCAATGTGGTGGGGGCGGTAGGGCTCAAGATACTTGCGACTACTGTAATAGAGCTTCCTCGCTCCGCGGATATTGCCGTTGCAGAAATGATGGAGCGCGACGGCCGTCTGAATCAGCCCTTGATAGAACTCGCGCGAAGGGCCCCGATATTCAGCCCACAGCTCCTCCCAAACGTCATGCGATTCGAAGAATTCGCAGTCATTGAACAACTCAACACCACGCAGAAAGAGGGGGGTATAGTCGGAGTCAGGATTCATGCTCTCGTCTCAATAAGAACGGATGTGCGATGGCGTCGAGGCTGCCACGGGCTATTGTAGGGAGCAAATAACCAAGGCACCAGCTTGGGCAAGCCGGCCGCCGGAAAAATCGCATGAGCACACTGGCATATCCTCCAATTGCGGCAACCCGCTCCGGCGCCCCAGGGTTCAAGATGACTCGACTTCGATTGCGCGCTCCAGGGTTTTCAGTCAGCTGAGGCGATTCTGCTTCCGATTCTGACGAGTTGAATAGACCGTCGCATGCCCTCAGGAAACGTTGCATATGAGGGGCATCTCTCTTCAAGTACCGTTCCATGCTCTCGGCTCCGCGCGTTGCAATTCCTATCAACCACTATCACGGATGTCCATCGAAAGAGTGACCACCGCAGGACGATTACTTGACAGCGCACCTGATTCTTCGAGACAATCCCTCTCGGCAGAGGCGTGATTTAGGTTTCCGGTGGCAACTCGTGCAGCCTTTGGCTGCCATGCGCCGGATTAGACTGATCTTTTCACAACACGCAGACTGCCTCCGTGAGCGCCACCGCCAAAGACAAGAAGCATGCGGCTAAGATCGTTGACCACCTCAGGAACGAGTATCGCTACGCTCGTTGTTCGCTGAATTTTCGGTCTCCATTGCAGCTACTCGTCGCCACCATGCTCTCCGCGCAATGCACGGACGAACGCGTGAATATCGTTACTCGCTCGCTGTTCAAGAAATACAAGACAGCCGACGACTTCGCAGCGGTTCGACTTTCGACACTAGAAAAGGCGATCAAGAGCACCGGCTTCTTTCGGAACAAGGCCAAGAATATCAAGGCCTGCTGTCAGTTGTTGGTCGATCTCTACGACAGCGATGTACCCCGCGAACTCGACCTGCTTGTCGAATTACCAGGCGTGGGACGAAAGACCGCCAACGTGGTGCTTGGAACCGCCTATGGCATCGCCTCGGGTGTCGTCGTTGACACGCACGTAGGACGGATATCCAAAAGGACCGGTCTCACGAAGGTCAAAGACGACAAAGATGCCGTCAAGATCGAAGCCGATTTGTGCGAAAGGCTCCCTCGCAAAGAGTGGATCGATTTTAGCCATCGCATGATTCAGCACGGGCGGTTGGTCTGCACGGCTCGTAAGCCGAAATGCAATGAATGCACGCTGATCGATGACTGCCCTCGCGTGGGAGTGAAGTGAGAGCGACGTTCGGCCAGGTTCCCCCCCGGGGTAGCGTGAGGGATTCCCCGGTGTTATCGTTCAACTAGCGGTGTTCGCCGTTTCTGACGAACTCCACATCTCAGCCAGTTCGATGTGATCTTCCGTTTCTTTTTATCAGTGAGGATAAAAGGTCGATCATGATTCTGTCCGGTCAAGAAATCCAACATCGACAGGGAAAGAGTATCGTCATCGACCCGTTCGACGAACGTCATCTCAATCCCAATAGCTACAATCTCTCACTCCACGACGAATTGATGGTGTATGAGGAAGTGGTGCTCGACATGAAGAGCGCCAATCGGGTTCGCCGCATCGAGATTCCCGCCGACGGCCTAGTGCTCAGCCCCAACCAACTCTATCTCGGCCGGACAGCCGAGCGTACCGAAACCCACGATCTCGTCCCGATGATCGAAGGCCGTAGCAGCGTGGGCCGACTGGGCCTCTTTGTGCATGTCACGGCGGGATTTGGGGATGTCGGCTTTTGCGGTTATTGGACACTGGAAATGTTTGCCGTCCAACCCGTCCGCATCTATCCCGGGGTTCCCATCTGTCAGATCTTCTATCACGAACTGACCGGAGAGTTCACGGAATATGACAGCGACAAGTATCAGCACAATCGCGACATCCAGCCGAGCCTGCTGTTCAAAGAACTCAACCCGGAAGAAGAATCGGACGAGCAACTGAAGCTCGATTTTGGACTGGAACGCTCGCACAGCTAGGCTCCACCCGACGCACTTCTCTCCGGCGGTCCCCTTTCGGCTGGGAGCAACTTGACCGCTCCCGTACGCCCGGCCCCTCTCTCTCGCATTGCTTTTGATTGAGGTGGTCGCTTCGCTCAGCAGCAAAGTGATACAGCCACGACGGCCACCGCCAGCGCTCCGATCACCGATTTGGCCAGGCTGCCGAAGATTCGCCCCCAAAATGCCGCCTTCCCGACTTGCCAGCTCTCTTGAGACGTCCTCCCCTTGGCGGCCTCACCCAAGATGGCGCCCATCAGCGCCCCGAGTCCACCCAGCAGGAGTGCCCCCAACACCGTTCCCACGATGGGTAGCACGGCACTCCCGACGCCCGCGCCTGCAATGGCCCCCGCGACCGATCCGATCAACGCCAAGATCGCTGCCCGTTTACTGCCGCCGGCTTTGGCCGCGCCCAGGGAACCTGCCACGAACTCGATTACTTCCCCTAGGGTCGCGAGAGCCAGAAAACAGACGACGACTCCTGTTCCAATCGCCAGAACTCCATCGGCAGGCGTGAAATACCAATAGACCGTCGTAGCGAGAAGTCCCAGCCAGTTGCCGGGCATGGAGATGAGATTAAGCGTCCAGAACGCCAGCAAGGCGATCACCAGCAAGATGGCAAGAGTAAGTTGCATGAGGACCTGTCGAAATTCACCTGTGTGCGAGGACCACCCCGTCACCTCTATTTCTTCTATTCTTCGTTGCCAGGGCCCTCGGCTCAAGATGGGAACGCCCGAAAGGGTAGCCGCTCCGCTCCGAATGAGCTTATAATTGAATAAACGACTGGTGCTCCCATACCCGGTTCATCAGGGGCCAAGTCGACCGCCGTGCAGACAGACGATTCTGACAGAATGACGGTTCAGAGGGGTAAACGGTGCCGACGGGCAACCGTGCAGACAGGCGCCACGGAAGCCGAACTTGGCGGTAGGCGGATCGGTTGAGATCTCGAGCGTGAATTTGAGTTGATTGATGTCGAATTCGAAGAATCCAGCTCAAGACGCTCCGCCCGGCTCGTCCCGTGCCGCGGAACCAAGTTTCGCAATTTATATCGCGCTGTGGATTGCCTGGGCGATTGGCTTCGGACTCACCATTTTTCTGATTCTCTCGACTCGCGGCGACAATCTGCCCCCTGGTTGCGGTGTGAATCAAGGCTGCGGAATTGTTCTCAAGAGTGAATATAGTCGTGTGCTGGGCATCTCGTTGACGACTTGGTCGGCGGGCTATTTCCTCGTCGCCGGCCTGATCCTGTTCATGGCGAGATTCAGTTTTCAGATCTCCCTGGCGCCACCTCTCTCGATGTTGCTCCCGGTGACGTCCGCGGTAGGAGTCGCTGCCGGCATCTGGTCGATCGTCATTATGGGTACGGTCCTGGGGGAATTCTGCTACTACTGCGTCGCCCTGCATGGGGTCAATCTGCTGTTCTTCATTCTTTCGCTGCTCTACGCCAGCCAGGATTGGTGTCACCGGCAATACCGGCGATGGAAAGCGAATGTGCCAACGCTTCCCTTCTCGCCGATCGCCTTGCACGTCGTGTTGGCCCTGCTGTTTATCGGAGGGCAGACCGCGTTGATGAGTCTGGCCCACTCGGGACCTCCCTCGACGCTCGTCGAAATCGACCTGAAAACGGTCCTGGGCGTCAAGTCAATCGACGACGTGCTCGATGTGATGGCGCTGGAGCGAGTGCCCGACGGTGGAGAGATCGTTTGGACCTCGAAGGGCCCGCGAGACGCGCCCAATAAAATTGTCACGTTCACCTGTCCTACCTGCCCTCACTGTAAGAGTGCCAACGACGTCCTCAAGGCGATCATGGCCCAGTACCCGGGTCAGTTGCGGGTCGACATGCGTTTCTTCCCGCTCTGGAAATGCAACGACATGATGCGCGGGGCCAAGCTTTCGGAAGATCACAAGGATGCCTGCAAATTGGTCCGCTACGCCACCGCCGTGGCGATCGCCGATCCGGAGGTGTTCGAAACATATGTCAACTGGTTGTACGACAACCAAGAAGAGATGACCGCCGAGAAGGCCTCCGACAAGGCACGCGAAGTCGTCGGCAGGGACGAGTTTGAAAAGGCCATGACCTCCGACACACTCACCCGGCGTGAGCGGCAGGACGGTGACCTGGCCAAGAGCTTTGTCCTCACTGGCGTTCCGCATGTGTTTATGGCAGGCGGACAAGTTTATGGCGGCATGAGCTACCGCAGCATCGACAAGCTCTTCCAGGAGGAGTTCGGTTGGAAACCCTCAGGCAAGGAAGCACCGGAAAATCTCCGGGACGAGTTTGTCGCGCTCGATAGTAAGACCATCAAGAAAATCGCCGACGAGGGTCGCTTGGCCTCTCGACAAGGCGACTTCAGGACGGCCGCCGCCAAATTTCGCCGGGCCCTGGATCTCCAGCCTCACGCCTGGGATGTGAGGATCGCGTACTCAGAACTGCTTGCGACTAGCGGCGACGATGAACTATACGATCCCGTCGCCGCCAGCAAGACGATCGCCCCCGCGCAAGAACTGCTGGAGAAGAAGGAGGTGCTGGTAAAGGAACTGCCTGCCAAGACCAAGCAAGAACAGAAGCAGAAGGCCGAGCTCATCAAGAAACTGGCCGGGATCTGGGCCAAGTACCACGAGGTCCAGGCGGCGGTTCATGCCGCGAATGGAGACTTCGATGCCGCTCGCGAGTCTCTGATGAACGCGATTCGCCACTTTCAGCGGCAGAAGGACACCGTCAATGTGAATCGGCTGGAGAGGCGTATGCAAGATCACTACGCTCGAAACATGGCGCCTCCGCGTTCAAATATGAGGAATCGCGGCCGCCGCGATACAAATCGACCGTACCGATAAATCCAGCCAGCGCCTCCCATCTCGGGACGTCTCGCATCCACAAGTCCCGCCGTGTCGCTTTCTTCAAAGCGTAGCCGCTACCGAGTTGCGATTACATCACGGCAAAGTAGTTGTCGACCGCGAAATCGAAGAGCTCGGGCGTCATCCGCGTGGGCGTCTTCTGATAGTGGCAGAAATTGCGGATCTGCATCAAGAGATCCCGAGGTTGGCAACAACGAAACGGTCGATCGACCGCCTTGTAGTGCTTCTCGATGAGGTAGTCGACCGACGCGGCATCGTACTCGCAGCCCACAATCGGCGCCATAATCTCGAACAACTTGCGGAAGTTGGCCTCCGAAGGATCGGTGGCTTCAATCTTGTAGGGAATTCGACGCAGGAAAGCTTCGTCTACCAGATCGCGCGGCTCCAGGTTCGTGGAGAAAACGATCAATTGGTCGAACGGCACCTGTACCTTCTTTCCACCAGGTAAGTTCAAGAAGTCGTACCGTTTTTCCAGGGGAACAATCCACCGGTTGAGCAGCTCGTCGGTACTCATTCGCTGCCGCCCGAAGTCGTCGATCACCAGCGTTCCACAGTTACTCTTCAGCTGCATCGGCGCTTCGGAAATACCTGTCTGACTGCTGAAGTTGATCTCCAGACTTTCCATGGTCAACTCGCCACCCACCACAATGGTTGGTCGACGAATGCGGACCCAACGACGATCAATCTTGTCTTCATGCAGCAGGCCCTTGCCCTCGGGCAAGGGCAGTTCCTCATGATTCACCGGATCGAACAGTCGAATGATTTCGCCGTCGACTCCAATCGCGCGGGGAATCCAGATCGCCTCACCAAAACAGCCCGTAACTCTTTCGGCGATGCTCGTTTTGCCATTGCCAGGGGCGCCGAACAGGAACAGTCCACGTCCCGAATTGATTGCCGGGCCGAGCCGCTTCAACATGGTCTTGTCGATGAGCAAGTCTTCAAACGCGCGATGCAGATCGTCTTCGGTGGGGTGCTGGCAGGCCAGCGATTGCGCGTTAACGCTCGCGATATACTCGGCCAATACGACCGGCGCCGCGCCGTAGTAGGTGCAATGCTCCGAGAGTCGCCGGGCACGCTCGCGACCAATATCGGTCAAGGTATAGATGTAGTCGTTCATCGGGGCCGATCCCCGGTGGGCGACAAGTTGCTCCCGCTTGAGCACGGCGAGCAGGTTCTCGATCAATAGGAAGGGTAGCTTGACCTGATCGGAAACGTCCCGTCCGACGGCGTCGCCGCGAGCCAGCATGTACTTGAGAACCAGGGCCTCGACTTCGCTGGCCGTCAATTTGGCCGACTCGAACGACGTCGGCTCGATCGGCATGAACTCCTCTTCCTGCGCTGCCGTGCCATTGTTTCCGGCAAGACGATTCATCTCCTGCTCGCCAACCCCCTTCGAAGCTTGATTCATCGTCGGGTCGGCGACCGTCCGTCCCTGATTGGCAATCTGCTGAACCCGACCCAACAGCTGATTCAGCTTCTCGTCCTCCACCTTCGAGGACGACGACTCGCTGCCGTCCACCTCCATTTCATCAACCGGAGGCGTGGCCGTGACCTCGTTCCAGGCATCGGGCGCGCCTTCGGTCAGCTTCGAGAGCAAATCGTCTTCGCGTGGGAGGGTCATCGTGGCGGGCTCGACAGACGGGTAACAGGGCGGAATCTAGGCGTGGAACCGGCGCATTCTTGTCCGGCCCAAGAAAAGACTAGGTCCCTGCAAACCGACGGTCAAAGCCAGCTGGTGCATCCCTGGCTGGAAGCCGCAGCGCCCGCCGAGCGTGGTGCAGTTGCTCCGGTTATGCCGAAAAGGGCAGCCCGGATGCGTTCACAAATCGCTATTCGCCGTCGAGCGTCTTGATGCGAATATTGCGAAATTCAACCCGCGATCCATGTCCACAGAAGGCGATAAAGCCCTGCTCGCGTTCCAGTCCCGGATGCGGTACCCCGTCGAGCGTCTTTGGCTTGCTCGCCTCCTCGATATCGGCATCGACAATCGTCTCGCCATTGAGCTTGATGGTCACCTGCTTACCGCGACAGGTAATCTCTTGCGAATTCCACTCGCCGACCGGTTTGAGATGACCGCGCTTGGCGGCCGCCACCCCATAGATAGAACCGTGGACTTGATAGGGCTTCAACCCCGGCCACTTCTGGGAAGAATTGTCGAGGATCTGGATCTCCATCCCGGCATAGGCGGGATCGGCATTCTTGGGCGTGCGAATCCCAACACCATTGTTGGCATCGGCAGAGAGTTTGAATTCAAACCTAAAGACAAAGTCTCCGTATTCTTTGTCGGTGTAGAGAAAGCCCCCCTTATCCTTCAAGCACACGATGTTTCCATCTTCGACCACATACCCCCCGGGTCGATTCAATGTCCAGCCTTTAAGCGACTCGCCGTCGAAGAGGGAGACGAATCCCGCTTCGTCGGAGTCTTCATTCTGGTCGCCGACTTCCGCCCAGCTGGCGCTCGACGCGAGCGAGAGCACGGCGAACGCGGTCAGAGTCAAACTAGTCAACATCAGAAAGTGCCAGTTACGCATAATCGTTCCTCGCAAGAATTGAATCGCTCGCCAATTTGAATCGCTCGTCAAAGGGAATGTCGGCTGCATGGCTGACTGACGGCTACGGGCTGAGTCCATGTTACGCCCTCCGTGCAGCGAATTCCACCGGCTCGCCCGATCGAAACCGCGTCGCACGAGGCGATTCTTCACCCCAGACGGAAGGCGATTCCATTTTATTGCGAGCGAACTGCACGGCACGCTTCCGATCGATTAAACTCGAATACTCGGCTCGGCGGGCGATCCGCGACAGTCCGCCGGCCCCCGCTGGCATGCCCGGCGGCATGGCCAGCCGCGTGGCAAGTTTCGACTATCGACCCTTTTCAAATAAGGTCCTACTTCATTGAAACGAGAATCGAATAGTCTCTGGAGCTACCTGCGGCACGGCCTTGTCATCGTCGCCTTGGTGGCGTTGACGTTCACCATTTACTCGGGCACCTACGACCATCCCTTTGCCTTCGACGACGCCAATTCGATTACTGAGAACTGGATTGCTCAAGTGTCGGAGTTGAGCGGCTCCAATCTCTATGCAGCCGCCTTCAAGAGTCGTCCTGACGGTCGCCGCCCTCTGGCGTTTGCCAGCTTCGCCGTAAATCACGCTTTTGGCGGGCTCAATCCGCGCGGCTATCACGCCGTCAACATTGCCATCCATGCCGTCAATGGTGTGCTGGTTTACTTCTTTGCACTGCTGACATTTCGTCAGCTGCACCGACTCACAACCAAGGAGCGACGCGGCAGCACCCCCGACTGGTCCGTCCCCATGGCCCTGTTTGCCGCGGGACTCTTCGTCGCCCATCCCATCCAAACCCAGGCCGTGACCTACATCGTGCAGCGCATGACCAGCATGGCCACGCTCTTCTATCTGCTGGCCTTGTTGTGTTATCTGCTCGGTCGGCTCCAGCCCTGGGGGGCATGGCGCATCTCGCTCTGGTGCGGTGTACCGATCTGCTTCGCTCTCTCCTGGGGGTCGAAGCAGCTGGCGCTGCCCTTGATTCTGATTATTCCTCTCTACGAATGGTTCTTCTTCCAGGACCTGAGCATCGCCTGGTTCAAACGCCGCGATGTGCAAGTCATCGCCCTGGTCGCCTTGCTGCTGGCGGTCGGGGTCGGCCTGGCGGGCATGGCCACCTTCGAGGAAAAAACCGCTTGGAATCCGTTGGTGCGACTCAACAACGGTTACAGCCAGAGAGACTTCACCATGATGGAGCGGCTCTACACACAGCCACGGGTGGTGCTGCGATACATGTATTTGCTCGCACTGCCGATCCCCGACAATCTGAGCCTGCTGCATGAGATTGAGACTTCGACCTCACTCTTCAGCCCGCCCAGTTCGATTCTGTCGCTGGCCACAATATTCGGGCTGCTTGGTCTGGCGATATGGCTCGCGCCCCGGCAGAGGCTAATCTCATTCGCCATTCTGTGGTTCTTTATCCACTTGGCGATCGAGTCGACGATTCTGCCGTTGGAGATGATGTACGAACATCGCCTCTACCTACCGATGGTGGGAGTCGCGCTCGGTTTGTCGTACGTGTTGTGGACGCTCCTGGCCCGCCATGCCGTTTGGGCGAGCGTCGTCTCGTGCGTCCTGGTGGCGGTACTGTCGATGGCCACCGTGGATCGAAACAAGGACTGGGCCGACATCTACGAAGATGTGTTGACGAAGAATCCGAATTCCCTTCGTGCTCGCCTCGGGCGAGGGCTCAGTCTTCTCAAGATGTCAGATAGAGCTAACGAAGAGGAGCAGAGGCTGAAACTCTTGCGCAAGGCAGCCGACGATTTTGCAGTCGTTATTGAGCGCAAGCCAGACGCTCTCAACTCGCGTCCCGAAGAGGAGAACAAGAGATTCGACTCGCATGTGCTTGACGCCTACGTCGCGCACGCGGAAGTTACTGGAATCTTGGGCGTGGACAAGCAAGAAGTTCTCGACCAGTATCAGAAGGTCGAATCGATCGATCCAAAGTTCGACAAGATATATGTCTCACGCGGTAATTTCCTCGCGCGACGGAAAGAATTCCCAGAGGCGATCGAGCAGTATAACGAAGCTCTCACCGTTCGGCTCAAGAATCTCAAGAAGAAAAATGGCACGGATGCCATGCTCGGAGAACCCGCCGCGGAAGTCTACCTAAATCGCGCCCTCTGTTTCTCTCAACTTGGCGACATTCAATCGGCAATTGCTGATCTCGAAAAGGCAATCTCGCTGAAGCCATCGGAAGATCGAGCGCGGATATTGCGTGCCCAGATGTCGCTCAAACTCGGCGACTCCCAGACAGCTTTGGATGACATGAACCGGGTTCTCCAACGGAGACCGACCGATGTGCAATCGCACTTTCTCCGCGCCCAAGCGGCGCTGCAACTCGGTCGCTTTGCCGAAGCCGAAAAGGGCTTCCGCGGTGTCCTTCAAAGAAACTCTGGCAATCGGGACGCGGCGTTGGGCCTCATTCATGTACTCACTCTTGCCAAGGATCCTTCGATTCGGCGACCAAGAGAAGCCGTTGCACTTGCCACACGCCTGTGCGAGGCAACGAAACGCCAGGATCACAGAGCGCTGTACGCTCTCGCCAGAGCCCAGGCCAATGCCGGTCAGTTCTCCGCGGCGATCGCTACGTTCGATGAGGCGATTGCGCTGGCTCCCGACGAAATCGCCGCGACATACCGGGGCGAAAAGCAGAAAATTCCATCGGCCGCGAGTCGACCGGGGCGGCCTCGCTAGTCGAGATCCTGCTCAACCGCCTCGGCCTGTTCAGCCACGATTTCGACACCGCACAGCACCGTTTGACCGGTTACCGGCACCAGTTCAATCTTGAGTTGCTTGGTAGCGGGGACTCCGCTCAGTTCTTTCACCAGCAAGCGGTTACGCCCTCCCGATTCCTTGGCCACATCAAGATTCTCGACGACCTGTTTGTCGCCAACCTTCACGTGGAAGACGCGCTCTCCCGCTTCCAGATCTTCCGGCTCGGCAAAGTAGAGCACGACCCTGTAATCGGTTGGCGTCGTCGCATATTGGTTCAAGTCGACCGTGAGCGACTTGAGATTCTCGACACCGGAGGCCGCCACCCAGCGGTTCTCGCCCCCTTCGACTTGGGTTGGGTGATTGCGGAACCAACGTGGCTGGTCGGCATCCAACGCGACCGGCACCTCGGGCGAGGAACCGGCAACGTTCGGCAAGCGATACGATTCACTCCGCTTGCTGGGGTAATCCATCCATAGCGTGCCATTGGCGGCCAGCCGATCTCCCGGAGCAGCAAAGTTAATTCCCACCCGCGAGACGGGAGCCTCGGGCGCCTTCACCGCGCTGTAGGTCCAAACATCGTTTTCCGGACGATGCACCAGGGCCAGCGATGTGAACAGGTTGTAACTGCAGCTACAGCCGTGTGCGAAATTCGGCGCGTTCATGATCCCGCCGGCGGGGATCAGGCTATTGCGACAACCGGCGCGAAAACCGTTGAGTCGCGCGGAGCTGCTCGTCTTCATATCGGCAAAGCCCGCCGTCGCCGCCCGGAACGTCATCAGATGCTCGTTGGCGATGGCATACGCGCAATGATGGCCACTGGCCGTGAACTCCCAATTCACTTCCTCGCCGCTGATGGGGTGCGCCTTGGTGATCGGATCGCCGGTCTCCATGAAATACTGCACGCCCGGTCCGCGCTGATCGATGATGCGATCCTTCCAAAGAATCACGCGATCCCACCGACTCTCCGGATGGCCAGCGAAACCGCGACCCTTGGCCTTCTTGTCCCACAAGAACTCGCCATCTTCAGCGCGTCGGGCTTGAATGCCCTGACGATTGGAGGCGACCAGAATCTGCTGATCCTTGGAGTAGGCCAGCCAGGTAATGGGAATGTCGGATTCGTGATCCCAAACAATCTCGCCTGTCGCCACGTCGAGCGCCGTGAGGCGCCGCACATCGCCTGTCTCCGGGACCACGCCACCACGACCGATGTCGTTGTAAAGCGCCTTCAAGTGACCGTCAAAGTAAAACACACGATCGCCACCGATGGCGACGACGGGGCAACTGGCTACCGCGTCGCGTTTCCAAACGAGCTTGCCGGTGTGACGGTTCACGGCTACCAGTTTGCTCGGCGCGGTGCCCGCATATTTCTCATCATCGAAAACGGTTCCGATCAAGAGATCGTTCCAAACTCGGATACGCCCCCAGCTGCCGGTCTCAATCGGCTGTTTGATTTCGGTAATCGTCTTCCCGGTCAGCGGATCGATCTTCAGACATTTCTTGGTGTACGCCAGATAGATCGCGTCTTCGACGGCACAGAAGTGATAGCCGGTGTGGTCGTCGCCGTCGTAGAAATTGCCGCGCCGCCCGGGACTGGAACCCTTGGTGATGGTCTTCTCCCAGAGCATGCGACCGGTATAGATATCGGCCGCGCCCAGCGTGGTGTGACCCTGCAAAAACATCCGGCCGTCGATCACTGTCAGGCTCGGTCCCCAGAAGTGACGGTCGAAGAACAATTTCGTATCCGAAGCAGGACCGCCAAACCACAACACACCCAGCGGTGCTTTCACCAGCGTGTCTTGGGACATCAGTGAGTTGGAGGGATCGCCATATTCGTGCGACCAGTTGGCCGAACCAACGAGCGCTCCGTCACGCACCAGATGCGTCAGCCCTTGATGGGACTCGACCTTTGCACTGGAGAGTTCCTTCGCCGCGTCACTGAGGGACTCTTGTTGACTTGACGAAAGCGACAATGCCGCCGTGCCGCCATAGGGACGCAGCGGGTGGAACAGTTCCTCCGCGAATCGGTTGTCCGTGGCATCGCCAAGTCGGCTCGTATCTTCGGAGACAATCAGGTTGGCCATGTACGGCGGGAGTGGAACCTGACGAGGTTCCGCGACCAGGGCCACGGCGCGATAGCCATACAAACCTCGATCGTCGAGCCGACGGCGCAAGGCGTCAACTCGCTTCGGATCGGGATCGATCGCCACGACACGCAGTTCGGTCTGACGCAACAACTCATCGACCAGAGCACCGTCCTGAAGTCCCCAAACCAGACAATAACCGCTGCGAGCTTTCGTCTTCTCAATAAGTTGGGCCACCTTGTCGCTCAACTCCGAATTCTCTTCTGGCAACTGCACCGCCATGGCCGGGTAAGCTCGCGGCGACTCCGAGTCGCTCCCAAAACAAAGCAGATCTCCGGCACGCGTCGTGACAAAGAGTCGATCGTCGGCCGCGATCACGCTGGCCGGCTCACCTTCGATAACCGCCGCCCACGAAACCCGAGCGGGCTTGCCCTCTCCGGCGGCGTCAGCCGCAAACACGACGTTGCCAAGCCGTCCATAAACTCGATTGCCCGACTTGATGTCGACGGTCAGCGGGCCTTCTTGAACCTGCTGCGACTCTCCCTGGGGAAGCGCCGCCTTGACCATTTCGCCGGTCACGTGCCAGCTCGCTTTGAACTTGGGCGGCTCCGCCGGCTGCTTGCCCGCGGGCTGCTCCGATTCCATCTGGTTTTCCAAATCGGCCGCCACCAGGTTGGTACCCTGGGGGATGTAGATCATCGAGCCTTCGCAAACCGGTCGGGGTACGTTCAGCGGCATCATCTTCCGTGTTTCGATCTTGATGATGCGGTTCGCGTGAAAGAGGTACGAGCCGTTGGCGGTGACGTGATAATCGGTAAGACCGCGTGCGCTGTAGTTGAGTGGTTGGAAAGCCCTGGCTCCCAGGTGGTAATAACCAGGCACGCCGCGTCCGCAAGGAATGTAAAGTCGCTCTCCGCTGACAGCCAAATAGCCTTGCGGTGTGAGATCGGGTAACGCCTCGACCGTGTGGCTGGGAGCGACTCCCGCCGGACTCTCCGACGAGACGTCGAGTGAGTAGAGAAAGTTACCTTCAAATGGCCAAACACCGACTGTGAAATAAAGACGTCCGTCGGCCAGCGCGGGGCCTCCGCGAATCGGCCACACCGACGTGAGACGATCGTTCCCAATCACTTTGCGGGCTGACTCACCTGCATTGAACTTCCAAAGCAGTCGGCCGTCTTCCGCGGCCAAACCGTAAACGCAACCATCGTCCGAACCAAAATAGACCTTGTCGTCGACGGCCACCGGCGCGAAACGCACCGGCCCCTCGGCGAAGAACTGCCACCGCTTTTCTCCCGAGCGGGTGTCGATCGCCGTGACCGAATCATTTTGGGCCGAGGCCAAGAACAACGTCGAACCCGCCACCACCGGTTCGTAGGCGGCGTCGAACATCAAACGGGCATCTTCTGGCCAGGCTGGTTGAGGTGCGGCGTAATGACGCGACCACTGCAGACTCAAGTCTGCAGGCAGCTGTCCTGGCGAGGCCGCGTTCCGACCCGAATCAAATCGCCACATGGGCCAGTCTTCCGCTTGAGTCGAAGGACAAACGTTCGAAGCCAGCAGGGCGCAGAAGGCGAAATTCAGTAGCCTCAATCTCATTTCAAAATCCTCTCGAAGGGATCAGCAGGTCTCAAAAGAATGCGGAGAAGTGTCCGATTGAAGCTTGTTTAATGAGAGTTCTTCGCTCGGGGAAGGATGGTCTCTAGCCGTACGCCTTCATCATGACAGCGAGCGGGGCATGTTAGTGATGGGGGACTTGTCAGCGACCGGGGCATGGCAGCCACCGGCCTCGATAGCATTCTAGCGGGTCGTGTCCGCTCGTTCGCCGCCCCGAGATTCATTCTTCGCGCCCTCTTCATCGGAGCACCCTCTGAATAGCAAGATCTCCTAGCGCCATGGACTGATCGGCCCGTGTCGATCGTTAGTGAACCGGATCGTCTCGCCGAACTAACAGGTCTTTAACCCTTTTATTATCAACATCTTATGAGGCACTCTATAGACCTAGGCGAGGTCAGGAATCCGCCTTGTAAGCATGGGTTGACAGGGGAACTGAACTCACTAGAATGGGCACATCTCTTATTGATAACGAGTCTCAGTATCACGCTCCTGAGCCACTCTACACCGTTTTTTGAGAAAGGTTCTCCCTTATGAAGTCCTCTCACTCTTTCCGCCGCCGAGCCCGAACCGGCTTCACGCTCATCGAGCTAATGGTGGTCATCCTCATCATTGGCATTTTGCTGGCGATGATCTTTCCCGGAATTAACAGCATGCTGGAAAGCGCCAATGCGACCGCTTGCCAGAACAACATGCGTGAAGTTCATCGTGCCATCATGGCGTTCCAGAATCGCAATAACGGTGTTCTGCCCGGAAGCTGGAACTCGACTCCCACGACCACAGGTAGCGACGACATCAATGGCTGGTCCGCCCAGGCTCGTCTCCTTCCTTACCTGGAACAGAACAAGCTGTTCCAAAATATTGATTTCTCGCAATCGTATAGCACTTCCATTGAGATCGTGACCGCCGACGGCAGCACCACTTCGTTGGGCGCGGTACGTGTTCCTGTTTATCTTTGCCCTTCGGAAGTCAAGGACGAGGTTCGCTACAGCGGCGGCGAACCGATCCATTATCCCATCAACTACGCCGTCAATCTGGGCACCTGGTTGGTCTACGATCCCGCCAATGACCAAGGAGGCGACGGAGCTTTTTATCCCGATAGCCGTTTGAAGTTGTCTGCTTTCAAGGACGGTGCCAATGAAACTGTCTGCTTGGCCGAGGTGAAGGGCTGGAATCCTTACTACCGCAACGCGGCGAAGGACCTGGCGGATCTCGAAAACGCCATTCCCGATCCGACCGCTGCCGATTACCTTGACATCTGCAGCCTGGAAGGTGACTTCAAGCAGAACTCCGGACACACCGAGTGGATCGATGGTCGCGCCCACCAGACCGGCTTTACCTCCGTGTACACTCCTAACGCTAGAGTGATGTGTGACGAAAGCGGCGACATGTACGACGTCGACTGGACCAACTGGCAGGAAGGTAAGGGACTCGGCACCGGTGACGACACGCCGACCTTTGCCGCTGTCACGGCCCGCAGCTACCACCCCGGCGGTGTCAACGTGGTCATGATGGGTAACTCGGTCCATCAAGTATCCGACGACATCGACCCCCTCGTATGGAGAGCTTATACGACCCGTGCCGGTAACGAAGTCATCGGCAACGACAATCGCCTCTAGTAGTCGGCAATCACTACTGTTCGCGACCACCAGACACCACTCGGCGATTCACGCCGGGTGGTGTTTTTGTTGCCAGAGGTGCGCTCCATTTCGTAACCACGGAGTCGGAGGCCCTGCCCGACTCGCTGCCAGCGAAGGAAAACCGGCTGCGAGAAAGTCCATCGATCGAAAGTTCGGAGTCGTCGACCGGCATCGGCGAAGCTGTATCCGATTGCCAAACCGCGACAGGCGAATGCTCCGCTAACAGGGAACCTTCTCCGGTCCATTCGATGCGGTGTAGCAGTCGCGCGGGCGACGGCAAGCCACGACAAAACAACAACGCCCCTCCTCCCGCCGGAGCGAACACGCAATTCTTCGCGTCGATGGCAACCTTGCCGGGTTCTTCATGAACTGTCTCGTAACGGAACTCCACCAGGGCGGCCGCGCCACGTAACGTCACCTGCGACAGGTTCACGGTCAGCGGCTCTTCCAGGCGTGGACAACGGCCGATCTGCAGCAGCGGCCCCGGACCCAACACGAGCGTATTGTTCATTTCGACCGTACGGTTGTCGGTCGATCTCATGGCCAGCGCGGTCGCCGTGCCGCGAACGAGACAATCGGAAACCAAGAGCAGTTGCGCTCTGGCACCCAGTTCCGTCGCGCCCCCTTCCAGGTCGGCCCAAACAATCGCCGCCCGCGGAGCGTTCGGAGCGGCTTGAAACGAGCAACCTCGAAATTCAATTCGCCGGCAGCGGGCCACAAGCAGCGCACCGTTTCTCCTCGTCGCGCCGGGACGGTCGACCGCCACAAAGTCGATATCCTCGAAGCGGACATCGTCGACATCAACGACAAGCCCCGTTGCCGGAACCTCAACTCTCGGGCGAGATTGATTCAGACCGCGGACGATCAGTCCAGGTCGCAAGCTCAGATCCGCGATCTTGAGCGGTCGATCGGCCGGTAGCAACAACACATTCTCCCGCGGCCGTCTTTCGCTCCCCGGCTCTTCTGAACCGATCACATTGCCCTGACCGAAATTCGTCGGCCCACTTAAGTCCTCGGCGCCTCGGCGGCTCGTCGTCTCGGTCTCGATTGGCGTTTCGATCTCCGCCGTCGATGGCACGCTGGCGACAGGAGGTCGCCATGAACCTCGTAACAAAGGCCACATCACCACCGCCATGACCAATAAACTTCCGGCCGTGGCCAGCATCCATGGTCGCACCGCTTGCATATTCGGATCGCGTCGCGGCGCTAGGCCACGTAACAGCGAAGACCGACCCGACGGTTGGAAACAGGCTGCCAGGCTCTCGCGCCCCGCATCCGTCGGCGTGCCCAACTGCCTGATCAAGTCGGCAAACGATTCCGGCCGGCGACCTGGCTCCCTTTGTGTGCAATGCCGAATGGCCGCCGCCAACTCCGGTGGTGTCTCGGGTGCCAGCCGACAGACGTCGACTATTTTCGCCCGATGCGCTGACTGCATGCGAGCCAAACTATCGCCTCCGCCAAGGGGTCCTCGTCCCGTCAACAGATACCACCACAAGCAGCCGCAGGCATAAATGTCACTGGCGATCGTCGGTGCCGTTCCTTCCGCCACACGTTCCGGAGCCAGGTAATCGTAGGCTGCGGGATTCAAGTCGGCCGCTCCGTATCCCTCCTCGGGTCGCAACACCGCGCGAACTCCCGCATGGGGCAGTCGCACGACTCCTTCGTGGTCGATCACCAACCCGGCCGCGCCAAGATCGGCGTGTACCAGTTCGAGTCTCTCCAACTCCGCCAAACCTTGAATCATCTGCCTGGCGATTTCCAGCACCGCCTCCGGCGGGAATCGCCCGGAACCAACCATCCACTCGGCGGCCGACGTACCCTCAACGACCTCCGCCGCAACCCACAACCGATAAGGCTGGGCTCGCTCATCATTGCCCGCCTCGGTCACCGGGGGCAGACACGCGCTCGTCAAATGGGTCGCTGACTCCATCAAACCGCGCAGCTTTCGTTGCAGCAGGGCCGGTTCGTGTTGTCCCAGGGGTGAGACTAACAAGCGGACCGGACGCTGCGTGGCAATCTCCCTGGCCTCGTAGACACGGGCATAGTGGCACTGCGGCACCGGCTGTTGGATGACATAGGGCCCAACTCGCAGCCGCTCACCGCGACCCGCACTCAACTCCGTCGCCTGATAGGGCGTGACCAGGCGCGCTTGGCGCAGCCCGTCGACCCACAGCGAGTCGAACCAGGGAAGCTTGCCCGCCAGCTTGCGCACCCGCGGGCGCACAGAAGCCACTTGCTCTGCCGTGGCCAGGCCGAGTTGTTCAAGTTGCGAGAGTAACTCGGCCGAGGGCTGCTCGGGCATGGGTGGCATCCATTCCACGCGGGTTGTGGCGAAGGGAGACGACCGTAGGCGGACGCCCCGACAGGAATCGCAAAGCACCCGGATTCATTTGACCCTCGCGAGACATCGCGGGGATGTTCGACAGCGATTTCATCCGAGCCCCGGTAGGCTATCGCAGCCTCGCAGAGGGCGTCAATCTCGCTTTGGTGCCACCCATCGGCCGTTTGTGAAGGCACGAATTTTTTCGCCCCGAGGGGCAAATTCGAGCGGACCGCCAAAAAAATCGAACCCCTTGCCAGCAGCCAACTTAGCGGCCCTTCAATCTGTCCGAGTCTAGGTAAGATAGCGGCGTAACATCCTTGTCGGCAAGTCGTTACGTTTATTGACGGTAGGTCGCGATGCGATGCCAAAGAATTCCTGGGGCGCGAAGCTGCGAAAGCCCTTCTAGCTTCTCCTGATAGAGAGCGGAGAAGGCGAGCGGACAGAGCGACGCGCGCCAGCACGCCGGGCGAGTGGCAGGCAGGCGCACAACGCATTAACCAAGTTGCCAAAGAACAGACCAACCGAGCGGCCTGTCGCCGGGGCCGCGGTGTGGTGAGCTGAGCCCCGGTTCGTTGTTTGAGATGCTTAAGAAGTGTTGCCCAAGACCGACAGCCGGCACCCTCGAGAGGACAACCTAGCAGATTCACTGGACGATTTCAAAAATACTTTTTTTGGTCACCGGGTGCTGGATGGGGAACTCAAAGTTGTCAGCGCGGGGCTGGTTGGAAAGCAACTCTGCCTCTGGGATATGGCGATTCTCGGATATGGCGTCCACAGGCTGAGGCAGTGGAGACGCTGAAGCCCGTCAGGAGGCTGCTCGTCGCCGGGACGTTTGCTATCGAATGGGAAAGTGCGTTAGTCCAGGAGATTCAATGGCAAGGAGCTTTAACCGTGGCGTCAAGAAGCTCCGGGGTGGTTCGCACCGATGCAGCTAACGGCAGCCAGCTTAGACGCTCAGTGCCCGGTATCACCCGCGGAAGCAGATCAAGGCCGGCTGGCGGTAGGCAAGTGATGCAAGAATCTCGTTGACATCACCCCTCCGACGGGTGAGAATGCGATGTGATTCAACGCCCTCAGGTATCGCCACCTCCTACTCAAAATGCTGTCCGGGCTCTCATACGCCGAGCAACCGCTTCGGCCGAGGTTCCTGACAGCTTTTTTGTTGCCCTGTTTATTGGACATCCAATCAGGAGCTGCTCGCCATGAGACCATCTATTTTCGTTACATGCCTTCTGGCCTTTACCCTTACAGGCGAACGTTCCTCCGCCGCGATCATCGCTCATGATACCTTTTCTGATGGCGGTCGATCGAATGGTGCCGACCCCCTGGACCTGGCTTGGTACAAGAGCCTCTCAACCATGCAGGTCGCTGTCGCTAACGATCCATTCATAGGAAGTGGCAATGCCCTCCATGTGGATGTCGTAGATGTCAACATTCCACGCGTACTGGGCACGTTTCCACTTGTTGCGGTTGGCCCGAATACGGGAGACAAGATTCGCGCAAGTTTCGACCTGCGACTTAACGACCCGATTCCACAACCTGTCCAATCGGGTGACGGCAACAACCTGAGATTTGGCCTTTACAACTCGAATGGCAATGCGGTCGCGTCGGATGAATGGTCGGAATCTGGCCACACAGGATATCGTTCCTCGATTACCACTGGGTATGACCCTGGTGGTTTTGGCAGGATAAATCGTGACGTGGGCACTGATATGGGAGGTGGAAGCAACACGCTTCTGTCAACGACGAAGGTTGGGACGATGCCCGATCTGACGGACTCTACTCTGACGCATTCGATCTTTATTGAGATTGAGCGCCTTACTTTGAACTCCCTGCAGATTACCATGGGTGTTGACGGCTTTCTAACGGCATCTGCCGCTGATTCGGGACCGTCATTGGTGGAGGCGTTCGACGAGATCGTAATTCGTGGCGGAACCGCGGCAGCTCTTCCTGTAGATTTTACACTTGATAACGTACTCGTTGAGTCAATATCTGCTGTACCTGAACCTTCAACAAGTGCTCTGGCCACAATTGGTATGCTCGCCCTCGTTCTCTACGGATGGCGACGCCGCTCCCGCTAGCACGCGTCGGCGGGGGCAATCTGAGCACCTGTCGGCCCGCCGCTAACCTGCTTCGGTGATGGCGACCGCGGCGGTTTGGGTGTGCTGGCGGCGATTGGACTCGCCGATCTTGCCTTGCTGGTCTATCGGCGGTTTCGGTAAATCGGTGGTGGCGATAAAGCGGCGGCCAGAAAAGAATCGCTAAAAGAGAATTACGAAAAAGCCCTGCCGCTAAATACGGCGGGGTTTTTTGTGCGCGGAGCCCTCCGATTGCCGACTGCAACTAACGTTTTGTGGTGATGGCGACTCCCGCTCCCCGTTGCTCCTTCTGTGGTTGCCGGAGGAGGAAGCGAAAATTGCTAGGCCTAGGAATATCAATCTGGTCCCTGGCGTCGTTCGCCTGTACAGGCCAAACTGGGAGATGTCGCTGTGCCGTCGTGTACCGTTTCGCTACCTGCAGTTGGATAGAGGTTCGTTGTGAACATGCTCGACCTATTCGCAATTCTCATCTTGCTCGTGTTGGGCGCGAGCGTCGTCGTCGCCTGGGTCGTCGTGGGGATGCTGCCAGGGCGAATCGCGCGCCGAAGGAAACATCCCCAAGCCGATGCGATCGCAGTGTGCGGATGGTGGGGAGTTATAACATTCGGCATCCTTTGTCCCGTTGCATACATTTGGGCCTACACGATTCCAGGCGGGCCACGCGACTCGTCCCGCCTGGATACCGTCGAGTAGATCGCGCGAAATCCCCATGTTCCCGCGTCACCCGTCAACTGCCAGGGCCAATCCATGATCGTCTTTCTAACCATCTGTTACGTCGGCATATTGGCAATTCTGGTCAAGCTCGGTGTCCTCCGGCTCACGCTGTGGTGGAAGTTGTCACCACTAGCGTGGATGGTGCTGTTACTCGTCGTGTTGTTTATTCCAATGCAGTGGGGAGCGCCGGCGGGGCAAGTCACAGTCTATCAGTACGTCGTCGAAATTATTCCCAACGTCTCTGGTGAAGTGATTGACGTCCCAGCCAAGGGTCTGACACCGCTCCAAAAAGGAGATGTCCTGTTTCGCATCGATCCCGATCCATTTCAATACGAGGTGAACCGACTCGAAGCCGCGCTGGCCGAAGCAAAGCAGGACGCCGCCATGCTGCCAACCGAGCTGACGGCCGCCCAGGCAAACGCCAAGGCCGCCGAAATCGCCGTGACGGACGCTCGACAACGGGTTGATTCTCTGCAGGCGGCACTCGACGCAGCGACGGCGGCGGTATCGAGGGCTGAGGCCGATCTGGCTCTTGCAAGTGCCAATCTCGCGCGCGACACTCAGGCGGCTGCGACAACATCGGGCGCCATTACACAGGAGCAACTCGACAGCCGCGAGGCGGAGGTCAAAGTGCAACGAGCAGCCGTGGTCGCCGCCAAGGCAGAGCAGAAACAAGCCCAACTGGCGTTCAACGCGGAATTTGCAGGCCAGAAGACGCTGATCGCCAGTGCCGAAGAGAATCTCCGCGCGGCCGAAGCGGCGGAGCAGAAGGCGCGACTCGCGGTCGACTCGGTCATCAACGGAACGAATACGACCGTCGCTCAGCTCAAATCGCAATTAAGGCGAGCACGTTTCGACCTGGAACAAACCACAGTGAGGGCGCCCTCCGCCGGCTACGTAGTAGCCAACACTCTGCGGCCCGGTCAACGGGTTGCAAATCTTCCGCTGCGAAGCTGGATGGCATTCGTCGATACCGAACGGACCGTGATGGCGGTTGGCATACGTCAATACGCCTTGCGACACGTGGAGCCGGGACAAGAAGCCGAAGTCGTGCTCAGTGTATTGCCGGGGCAGACCTTCACCGCCACGGTCGACAGCATCAGCTACGCCACGCCTGAAGGCCAGATACAGCCAACCGGTAACATTCCACTCGCGCCGGGACAGAACGCGAACCTGCCGGTCGGTGTCACGTTGAAGCTCAACGACGGTGACTTGAAGCTCAACGAACTACCCGGCGGCGCCATCGGGACGGCGGCCATCTACACTGACAGCGCCTCGCTCACGCATATCATCCGCCGTGTGATGATTCGCATGGATACCTGGATGAATTACCTTATCCCGTGATTTGACTTGATGAAGGATATTTGCGACGCGAGAATGGCGTCGAAAGCAATTCTTGCCTCGCACGAACGTGCTAACCGTGACGCCCCAGGGTGCTGCCGACACTCCGTCTAACACGCGTCGGTGTTGCCGACCTCGGCAGGTTCGGGCGCTCGGCTTCGTGCCCCGGGTGGTGTCGATCTAGGGGCCTAAATGCACCCAGCTAACCTGCGTGGGTGTTGCCGACCACAGAGGCTTTCGGCCATTAGCTTACCTGCAAGGGTGATGGCGACCGCGGCGGTTTGGGGAAATCAACCTAGATTCACATCTGTTCTAGCAAACCCAATCGATCTCCCGTTTACACGAAGGTGCGAACTGACAACTATGGCGTAATGCGCTGACTCCAATAAGTGTGTCGATGATGGGGAGGTTCAGGATGAATGAGAATGTGGATCCCAACCGTTCCGGCCTGGATTTGCGTAGACGTCGTTATCGCGTTTGCCCCCGGTGTGAATCATGGCAATTCAAGAAGGCGCGGCATGACAAGAACGAGAATGTTATCGTTTATGACCGGGTCTGCCTATGCTGCGATACTCGATATGCGCCGGTCCCTAGTGATTGCACTCAGATCGTTACCTTTCAGCCGGGAATTACGTTATGAGCGAACCAACCATTCGACAGTCGACAGAAGGCCGGACGATCGGGATCGTCGGCGACATTTACCGCTTTCTGGTAACCGGCGAAGAGACGGGCGGCCGCTACGCCATGTTCGAAGCGATTGTGTTGCCTGGCGGCGGACCGCCACCACATCGGCACCACCGAGAGGATGAGACGTTCTATGTGCTGGAGGGTGAGATCACGTTTCTAGTCGGCGCCGAAAAGATGGTTGCCCGCCCCGGCACGTTCGTCAACATGCCAATCGGAAATCCTCACGCATTTAAGAACGAGACCAATCAACCGGCCAAGATGCTCATATCGTTTGCGCCAGCCGGACTAGAAGACTATTTCTTCGAGGTCGGGCAACCTTTTGACGGCGAGTTACCCCCGAAGCCAACGGAGGCAGAGATCGCAAAGTTGATGGAAGCCGCACCGAAGTATGGGATCGAGTTTGTGGGAGAAGATTAGCTGGCGGAGGATGCGTTTGCACAAAGCGATCCCTCGTTGCTGTCGGCAGGCATTGCCCAAGCGATCTCCCTCGTTCCGGAGCAATGTCGCGGCTCCAATACAGATGATTCTGCAGGAAGCTAGTATCCGTGGCTGCTATACTGTAGCCGGCTTTTCGCTACTTCGAAGCCAGTCGTACGCACAATCAGGGTTACGTAATGGCCAATTCCGTCGATCCGCAATTGCTTGAGTTCGGACGCGTCCTTGAAGACTCACTTGCCGAGATCTATATATTCGATGCTGCGTCGCTGCAGTTCGTCCTGGTGAATCGTGGTGCCCGTGAGAATCTCGGGTACTCCATGGATGAGCTCGAAGCGCTCACGCCACTGGAACTCAAACCCGAGTTTACGCCGGAAACGTTCGCTGAGTTGATTCGCCCTCTCCAGGACGGCGTTCAGCAAGTCGTCGAATTTGAAACGATTCATCGCCGCAAAGACACGTCACGTTATCCAGTTCGGGTGAAACTGCACCTTTCTCACTTCAACGAAAGGCCGGTTTTCGTTGCTACGATTCTTGACTTGACCGACAGCCAGCTCGCGAAGAGTCAAGCCGACGCAGCTGAATTGCGTTTCCGAAGCTACTTCAACCTCGGCCTCATTGGCACAGCAGTTACTTCCCCAACCAAAGGATGGCTCGAGGTCAACGACAAATTGTGCGAGATCTTCGGCTATACACGTGACGAACTAACCAGCAAGACCTGGGCTGAGCTGACGCACCCCGATGACCTCGATGCGGACTTGGCCCAGTTTAATGACGTACTGGCTGGCAAGATCGACGGATATTCGATGGAGAAACGGTTCATCCGCAAAGATGGCCGAGTGATCGACACGACCCTAAATGTTCACTGTCTGCGAAACGAGGACGGTTCGGTCGATCAATTTGTCGCTCTGATCCAAGATATCAGGGATCGAAAGAGAGCCGAGCAGGAGCTACGCCAGGCACACAGCGAGCTGGAGCTTCGCGTGGAGAACCGGACTCAAGCCTTGAAAGAGAGTCAGGATCGGTTCGAAGCATTCATGGATAATAGCCCGGCGGCCGCCTGGCTGAAGGATGAGCAGGGGCGTTATGTGTACTTCAGCAAGACGTATGAACAGCGATTCGGAGTAGAGCTGAAAGATTGGCACAACAAAACTGATTTCGACTTTTGGTCACAGGAGATGGCTGAGGAATTTCGGAAGAATGACTTGGCCGTACTCACTAGCGGAAAGGTGCTCGAAGTCGTTGAGCGGGCAACGGACTCCGACGGGATACCGCGTTACCACCTTAATTTCAAGTTTCCATTTACGGATGCAAACGGGTCGCAGTATGTCGGTGGAATTGGCGTCGATGTTACCGATCGCAGGCGGGCCGAGGAAGCACTGCGGCAAAGTGAGGAGCGTTTCCGACTGGTGACAAATGCCACGAACGACGCGATCTATGACTGTGACCTAGTGAATGGAACGGTCTGGTGGAACGAGCAGCTTATTCGACTTTTCGGCGAACGATCGGAGGAACAGGACACGACCTGGGATTGGTGGAAGGATCGCATCCATCCGGACGACCGAGCGCGAGTTGCCGACGGAATTGAAGCCGCCATTGATGGACGAGCGAATGCTGGTGACATCTGGACGGACGAATACCGTTTTCAACGCACCGACGGCAGCTACGCTTTCATTAACGACCGAGCCTATATCACGCGTGACGCCAATGGGAACGCCACGCGTTTATTGGGAGCGATGCAGAACGTCACCGAGCAGAAACTGTCCGAGGATTCCCTACGGAGAAGCGAGGAGCGATTCCGCCTGGCCGCCCTCGCCATCAACGAGGCCATTTGGGAGGTCGATCCGAAAAGTGGCACAGTTTGGTGGAATGATACTTACGATACTCTCTTTGGGCCGAGGCCGCCAAAGTCGAGCAAGTCCTGGGAGTGGTGGGAAGACCATGTCCATCCGGAGGACCGCGAGCGTGTTACCAACTCTCTGATGGCGCTACTTCGTGGGTCCGCGGATCTGGGCGATATCTGGGTCGAGGAATATCGTTACCGACGAGCCAGCGGCGATTATGCGATCGTCGTTGACCGGGGCTTTGTCGCGCGTGACGCCGAAGGTAATCCAACGCGGGTAGTGGGGGCAATGCAGGACATCACCAAGATCAAGCGAGCTGAAGCGGAACTGCGGGATGAACAGCAACTGCTCCGACAACTCATTGATCTACAGGAATCAGAGCGCCGCATGGTAGCCCACGATATTCATGACGGTTTTGTCCAGGATGTCGTCGGCGCACATATGCGAGTGCAGTGTATCGAGAGCACGATGGATCCGGACACAAATGAATCTACCGCGACGAGCGTTGCTTTACTCTTGGAGCGAGCAATCGCCGAAGGCCGTCGTCTAATTCGCGAGATGCGGCCCATGGTACTCGACGAACTAGGGATCGTCGAGGCGATCCGACATCTGCTCGCCGACGAAAAGAAGCAGGCCGGTTTGGCCGTGGCCTTCGATCACGACGTGCAATTTGATCGTCTCGAAGCACGGCTTGAGGGCATCGTCTACCGAATCGTTCAGGAGGCACTGAGCAACGTCAGACGCCATTCGCAGAGAGATGACGCCGCCGTACGATTGACACAGCGCGACGGAGAGCTCGAAATTATTGTCCGAGATCAGGGAATCGGCTTTGATCCCAAAGCGGGAGGACGAAAAGGCTTTGGTCTCCGAGGCATCCATGAACGGGCACGACTGTCAGGTGGCAAAGCTAGGATTGAGAGCGCTCCCGGCAATGGAACCGTAGTTCGCGTTACGATACCTATTCAGCAAGATATCTGAACCGCTGGTGAGAACCGACCCAGGCCTGGCGCGCGGAGTTGGGGGGGGCCTCGGCGACTACCGCCCGTTAGCCTACCTGCATGGGTGATGGCGACCTGAGCGACTCCGAGCAGCAGTGGCAGAATGTCTTGGATCGCGGGCCCGCAAGTTCGACTCCCTTGCGGACTCCTCCGTTGCGCCGGCTCCTGATCCTCTATACGATGATACGCTGAGAGTAGCGCAGGTGGCGGTGCTCTTTCCGCAAGAATGTGACGCCCAATTTAATTTTGAGAGGGTCTTAAGAATGGCATGGGTATATCTCGTTATCGCGGGCATCTTTGAATGGGGGTGGCCCATCGGACTCAAGATGGGCTGGACGAGTGACGGCGCTCAACCATTGCCGCTCATCGGCGCCGTCGTATCGATGGGATTGAGCGGCGCGTTCTTGCTCGTTGCGCAGCAAACGATACCGGTTGGTACGGCGTATGCGGTGTGGACTGGTATCGGCGCCGTGGGTACGTTTGTGTTGGGTATCATCTTTCTCGGCGAATCTGCAGAAGTCGCTAGATTTGTCTGCGTCGGGCTCATTGTGGCGGGCATCGTTGGCCTGAAACTCGTCTCCAAGACCTGATCGGACCAACGATTCGACAACTGACAACTGGACGACGACTCCCATGGGTGATGTCCAGCAATCCTCAAGCCCGGCGAAACGACCTGTATTCGGGGCACTAGCGATTTATTGACAGTTCGCCGTGCGCGAAATGATAATGGTCCCTCACACCTAAGTCGCAGGAATCGCCGATCACGCCACAGACAAGCTGCCCGAATCCAACAGCGTGCAGCATTTTGCTGCGCACCAGGATTGAGGCGGCTTTTTTGATGACTGCAATGTCTGTCGGGGCACCGATCTCGCGACAACTCCAGGGCAGAGAAATCACGCGTCCTCACGAATCGTCGGGCAGAATTCTACTGCGTCTCCACCAAGAACATGGGCAACATTGATATGCAGGACACACACGCAATGCACATTCGATCCACCGCCTGGCGTACGCGAGTTATCGCGGCCCTGGCAATTCTTGCGTCCGTTAACATCGTTCTGGCGAGTGACCAGGCGATCGCAGTTCCGGTCAACTACGACGAAACCGTTGACGGGGACATCAACCCCTTGGACTTCGGCGAGTCGAGCCCGATGAATTTTGACTACGGCACCAATACGGTGTCGGGCAGCACGTTGAGAATTCCTGGGGACACCATTGATTCAGACAGATTCTATTTCGATGTTCCGAGCGGAGCCAGCGTCGATGCGGTGACGTTCTCCGTTACCGGCCTGGAGGTGTACGGTACGCCAACACACGCTGGCTACGGCACATCACTCCATCTCGGAGTCCCGTTTTCGAGTCCTGCGAACTTCCGAGCCGGTCCTGTTGAAGACCCCACATTCGTCGACCAAGGCAGTCAGGTCCTAACGGCTCCCGCGGACTTTGAATTTGTTGGGGCGTATCCGTTCTACGATCCCATCTACAAGATCTCTGCCACGTCATTCTTTACGGTGAGCGGACCAGGGCAGGGCTATCTCCTCGACTATACCTATACGATCGCAGTCGGCGGCGGCCCGGTCGTGCCCGAACCGTCGTCGTATGCGATGGGGATGCTGGGCCTGATCGGTCTCGGTTTCTACGGATGGCGACGTCGGCACTATCGCCAGCGCGCCTAGGCGGGGGTAACCTGAGTGGCGTAGCGTCTGCAAAGGGAGTTGCTGATGGTAGATATTCGTCAAATGAACTTCGAAGAACTCCGGCAGTTAGTCGATTGGGCTAACGACGAAGGCTGGAATCCCGGCCTGAACGATGCACAATGTTTCTGGAGCATCGACCCAGAAGGCTATCTTGCCGCGTGCGAGAATCATGAATTTGTCGGGGGCGGGGCCATCGTACGCCACAGTGAATCATTTGGATTCATGGGGCTGTTCATCGTTAGCAAGCTGCACCGAGGCAAGAAACTGGGAACTCAACTGTGGTTTGCCCGAAGAGATCACTTGCTGTCACGGTTGAACGAAGGCGGAACCATCGGGTTGGATGGCGTCGATGCGATGGTTCCGTTTTACGAGAGAGGCGGATTTAAGCAGTTAACGCGCCATCGCCGCTTCGAACTCGATACGGCCGCCCCAGAGATCCGTCGGCCCACCGATGTCGTGGACCTGAGATCCGTGAACCTTGAGACGGTCGCCGATTTTGACAGGCGGTGCTTTCCCGCACGGCGGGAGCAGTTCTTGGCGGAATGGATTAACCAACCGGGGGCGGTATCGTCGGGCTTTGTTGAAGACGGGAAGCTGCTTGGTTTCGGCGTCATGCGGCCATGTGTGACCGGATGGAAAATTGGTCCATTGTTTGCCGACTCCGATGTGGTCGCTGATGCTCTGATTCAATCGTTTCAGATTGAAGGCCAGGGAAAGCCCATATTCCTGGACGCTCCGGACAATAACCCCTCGGCCATCGCCCTCTGCAGCAAGTACCGGATGAAGGAAATCTTCGGGTGTGTTCGCATGTACTATGGGCCTGTTCCAAAACTCGATCACGATTGCATATTCGGGGTCACCACGCTCGAGGTAGGATGACTTGAGAGAACTGGAGGTCGTGCCTGCACCGCGTGCCACTCACCTGCTTGTCAGCCAGTGAGTATGGACAACGCCAATGCTCGTGGGTGGGGGGTAACCTCAGCACCTACCCGCGTCCTGCTAACCTGCGTCGATGATGGCGATCTGAGCAGGATCGAAGCGATGAATCCAGCGGGGCTTGCCACCTCGATCCCGCTAGAGCGCCGTTGGTACGGATGGCCGTGCCAGCCCCGTACCAACGTTACCCGCGCCGGTGTATCGATGGGTCATGCCACTCGGTCAGCAACTCGATGATCCCGTCCGGATAGAGTGGCGTCGTAGGTAGGGCCTTCACGTTGATCCATTGTGCCGGGCCCACCCAGCCTTCCTCGTGAATCGGCAGCGTTGTTTCCGTGTAGAGTGTTTTGTCAACGAACTTGGCGTTAAAAACGAAGATGATTTCGTGGCCAGGCTTTCCATCGAAGTGGAACAGATTCTCCAGGACGCCGATCCGCACGACCTGCTCGATTTGGACGCCAAGTTCCTCGCCTACCTCACGCCGAATTGTCTCTGCCGTCGTCTCGCCAAACTCCACGGCACCCCCGATCGGGCGAAAGAAGTGCTCGTTCTTGACTTCATCGAACCCTCGCGCAACGAGAATGCGCGAGTCGTTGCTGAAAATGCAAACTGAAAGAACACGAGGAGATGGCACGAGAGTCTTCCGGTTAAGCGTGCGGCATAACTGGTTTTTGGACGGGTGGCTCAAAGTTTCGAGCGTGCGCGCTACAAGGCCGCAATTATGGTCCAAGGCCAGCGACCATCGCAAATCCGTTCCCGAGATCCCAGAACACCTCGCTGTCGCGCCCAAGTGAGGGCGACCGACGCGGATTCTCGCTATCTGCTAACGTGCTGAGGTGTTGCCGACCCCGGGCAATTCCTCGCCCTCGAGAGCGTGCCGGACCGACATGCCGTCCTAACCGACGAATCCGCCGGGTCTGAATACGGAGTGCTCGAGTACGCGTGTCCGAATCCGGACAGGTGGTCGTTGGTCGGTGTCCGGATCCGAATAACGGGCGCGGTAGTGGGTGTCCGAATCCGGACAGGGTGCGTCAGGGCACACCGAATCTTAGACGCTGGCGCACAACGACTTGCGCGTCGTTTCCATCCAGATGCTCGGCGGCGGCACGGCATTTGCCTTATGTGAGGCAGCGAAATCTCTCGCGGCGCGCTCACACCTGAGGAACAACTGCTGTGACACCGATTCGAAAGACCATCTGTGCGAAGGTGTCTGCTGTGCTGTTACTGGCATTTGCGTTCACGTCGTTCGAGTCGCTCGTCCTGACCGCGGCTGGCGATGTTCTTAATGTGCCGATGGATACAACCTGGCGCGGAATTGGCCCCGAGGGAATTAACGTCGGTGGTAGCATTCACAGCGTTGGACTCGCCTTCGAGGCGGCGAACCCCGCTTGGAACATCTCGCCCTCTTACGACGACTCCTCGTCGGCCGGCTGGAACAACATCGTCGAGACAGCGCCCGGAAAGTTTTGGGTCGACGCCGCGGGTCTCCACGGGTCGTCGCCTTCCTATTATCGCAAGAAGTTCACGATTGGCGGGGCGCCTACCTCGGGTCAGTTCAATCTTTCCATCGACGACGATGCGGTTGTCTTTATTAACGGAACGGAAGTACTCAGTGACGCCGATGGACTCTCCAATGCGTTCCATAACGTCGATGTGACTTCCGCTCTTAGCCCTGGCGAAAATGTGGTCGCGATCAAGGCTCACGACATTGGGTATCTCGAATGGCTCAATTTCGGTCTGGACTTGGAGTATACGCCTGCGTCGATTTCGCCGGCGAACGCTTCTTTCGACGGTGCCGCGGACAACGATGTGCTCAGTATCGATTTCGGATCGGTCGCTTTCGGTGGTCCTAGCCCGGCGGATATCGGATTTGACATTTTCAATCTTGTCGGAACTGGCGTTCAGGCTCGACTCGAGTTGTTAGGGGTCTCAGGCAGTGGAGACACCTCGCAACTCTCGACCAATCTCGGGCCGTTTGGGAATCTTGCGGCGGGCGATTCGCTGCCCTTTGTTGCATCGTTCGATACAAGCGCGCTCGGCGACTTTGGCAGCAGCTACACGCTGAATCTGACCGATTCGATTGGCACAACGCAGACGCTGACGATCGATCTCAGCGGAGAGGTGGTGTTGCCGGCCAACGATCCGAACATTCCCGACCTGATCTACGACGCCACAACGGGCGAAGTAATCTTGGACCCCGACGCCAGTGCGATCATCGGTTACACGCTCCAGAACGAGAGCAACGGCTTCCTACCGGGCAGCTTCACACCCATTCTGGGCGGGGTATCGACCGCCTTGACGTCCGAACTTGCCGAGGCGGCGCTGTCGCCAGGCAGCGGTTCGATCGGAAACGTCTTTCCGACCGGTCTCGACTTTGCAGGGTTGTATAACCTACTCTCAACGAACCAGGTGAGTCGCGCCTTGGGTTCGCCCTTGGTCCCGTTTGATCTCGTGGTGATCGGCCCGGTGGTGCCGGAGCCTTCGACCTATGCGATGGCCGGCATCGGTTTTATTGCACTCGCTCTCTGCCGCGGGCGACGTCGGCGAGCCCGCTAAGGTGCGTGTGAAGGCCGAGGTGATGGCGACCGCGGACGTCCCGAACGGAAAAAAGCTCGCCCCTGGAATGGCATTCGCTATAATCTCCAGCTGCAGCCCAGCCGATAATCGACCAGACGAAACGGGCCTTTCATGTCCCAACTGAAAGCGGATCGCTGCCAGCTCCTGACTCGCCGGCGAATGCTGGGGACCAGCCTCGGCGCATTGGGCTGCACGCTGCCTGCCTTTTTCTCGTTGAAGGAGCAGGCCAATGCAGACACCAGCTCTCGGTCGTCCGGCAAGGCAAAGTCCTGCATCGTTCTCTATTGCTGGGGCGGCATGAGTCATCACGAAACATTCGATCCCAAGCCGGACGCGCCGGCGGAAATACGGGGCGAGTTTCGTCCGATTCGCACGGCCGTTCCGGGGATCGTTGTGGGCGAACACATTCCCCGACTCGCCGCGCAAATGGACAAGCTGGCCGTGATTCGCTCGATTCACCACGACTCGTCGGCGCACGGAAAGGGGATGTACTGGAACCTCACTGGACATGCACCGCCTCAATCGACCACGGCCACGAACTTGCCGCCCTCTCGCGAGGACTGGCCGTCTTTGGCGGCCATGGTGGCCAAGTTCCGCACAGCCCCGCGGGGCATGCCGCGCAGCATACGACTGCCCTATCCCTTGGTCGACAACCAGACTTTGCAAGCGGGAGAACATGGAGGTTGGTTAGGGCTCGGCTCGGATCCGATCGTCATCCGGACCCCCGCCGGGCGCGAGTTTGGTGGTGTGTCGCAGGACCTCGGGTCCGCTGTGCTGGATCTATCCGAAACGATAGACACGAACCGGCTGGGTGCGCGACGAGAGCTTCTCAAGTCGCTGGAACGACAGATTGGCATGCAGCGCGACTTTGCCGATTTCGAACATTTCCGTCAATTGGCTCACGACATGCTGCTAACTCCCGCTGTAAGACAGGCCTACGATCTGGAACGCGAGGACACGAAAGTCCGAGATTCGTACGGCGACCATATTTGCGGCCAGAGTATGCTGCTGGCTCGTCGCCTGACCGAGGCGGGCGTGCCGATCGTGACTGTCTGTTGCGCCGCGGGCGATTTGAACGGTTCCGTGGGGGATCACTGGGACACGCACAGCCAGAACTTCAAACGATTGAAGAACCGAATGCTGCCGGTCTTCGATCAGGCCACATCCGCTTTGCTCACCGATCTGCAGCAGCGCGGTTCACTGGAAGAAACGTTGGTCGTGATGTTGACCGACTTTGGCCGAACACCCAAGATCAACGCCGAAGCCGGTCGAGATCACTACCCCAATGTCTATTCCGTTTTTCTCTCTGGCGGCGGGATTCGCGGCGGCAGAGTCTATGGCAGCAGTGATCGGCACGGGGCCTTTCCCGCACACGACGCCTGCACTCCGGCCGATGTTCACGCGACCATTTTTCAGAGCCTGGGCATCTCTCCCCGAGCTGAAATTCACGATCCGCTGGGGCGGCCCTTTTCGGTCAGCGACGGTCAGGCATTGCCGTTGGTCTAGCGGAGGGGCTTGCCAGATATGTCAGGTATTCGCGTGCCGTATTCATCTCAGGAGCTTTCCAAGAGCGGCATCCCACCTCTAGAATCAATCGCAGATCCAAGATCGTTTGCTCCGTTAACGATCTGCTACTGTCAGCCTCACGTTCGGGTGAACTAACGCCTTGGCCATAAGACTCTACATAACGCGCGACAGCGTTGCAGCCAGTGACGACATCGACGCGCCGCATCTTCGCACTGGTCAGCTCGCCAACGGCTCGGATATTGGACAGCTCGTCGCAACCTGTCTTAATGCATCGCCGTTGCCAAACATATCGGGCGGTCAGGCCACATGGTGCTTGTCGTCCCTGGTCCCCTTGGCCGTTATTGCTCAACAGTGGACACAGGGGCGTTTGTTATCGTTTATTGAGCCACCCATCGAGTCACTCGACCTCCGCGATAACGTGTTACGATTGCACTTCAGCTACTTCGACCAACTCGATCCGGACGATGTTTTTTTTGTGCTTCAGCGGCTGCGATTAAAGGCGATTGGCTAATAGCGCGGCTGAGCGGTGAGCTGAGCCCCGAGGAGTTGCATAAGAAGTGTTGCCCAATCTCGACAGCCAACACCCTCGATGAGACAACCTAGCAGACAAGTGGATGATTTCAATATCACTTTATTCGGACCAAGGTGTGCTCGTCGGTAAGCTTGGGAATGGCTACTGTGCGCCCGGTTGGATGCGCATTCCACCTGCCGACTCTCCTGCCAGAGCGCAGTCAAAGAATCGACTCTAGAGGTTCTTAGACCGTTTGGTCTAGATCGACCCGTCGCGGGCGGCTACTCGCTTGCCGTAGGCCATCGCCAGCGGATTGGCCGAGACACCGTGCAGTACCACGCTGAGAATGATCGTCCAGGTCACGGTTGCCAGCAGCGTTTCGGTTTCCGGGATCTTGGTCGCGGCGACCATCACCACAAACACGATGCTTGCCAGTCCACGTGGACCAAACCAGCCAAGAAAGAGCTTGGTATCAGGCTTCAGCTTCATACCGGCGACACAAAGCCAAACGGGCACAATTCGAATCACCGTCAGACTCAAGAGGGCGTACGCAATCGGCTGCCAGGAAGCGGACACAATCTGGGGACCAACGGCCACCGCGCCAAAGCTAAACCAGGTGATCAGCGAGAGCGTGTCGCCTGTCCCTTCCGCGCCGTTCAGGACTTCCTCTTTGTGTTCGTGCGTCAGGCCGCCAAAGATCAGGCCGCCAACGAAGGCGGCGATGAAGCCACTGCCGCCAAGCCATTGCGCTGTCCCGAAGCAGAGCAAAGCGGCGGCAACCACCGGCACTTGAATCCAGGAACCGGACACCCACCGACGTTCCGCGCAAATGCGGAGCGCCGGTCCGCCGATGGTCGCGACAACCGTCCCGACGATGGCCCCGATCCCGATCGCCTTGAGTGGGAATTCCACCACCATCTCGAGAGTTCCGCCACTCGCGGATGTTGGCGAGATCAATTCCAAGAAGATCAAAATTACCGGCACGCAGATTCCGTCGTTCAACCCGCTCTCGACGTTGAGACCTTGTCGCACCGAACTGGGCACGTTCTCGTTGGTCACGACCGCCTTCCCCAGGGCCGCGTCGGTCGGAGCCAACATGGTCGCCAGCAAGGCCAGGGCAATCAGGCTCATGCCGTCGAACATCAGATAGGCGACGCCGAAACCCAAAGCGATGGTGAGCGGCAAACCGACCAGTAGCAGGCGTATAGGGAGGCGTTCAACCCGCCTGAGCACAGCAAGATTTGCATTGGCGGAATCACTGAACAAGACCACGGCCAACGTCAGTTCCGCCAGCGTCTTGATCGACTCGGCACCGATATTGGGAACAAAGATGCCCAACAGCGATGGTCCGCAAATCAGTCCGCAGACTATGTAAACAAGCGCCCCGCTAACCGGCGTCCGCTCCAAGCGAGAGGCAACCAGGCTATACAGAAATGCGATGCCTGCGATGACCGCAATGATCTGGTATTCCGACATGAGTGCGCGAGGGGATAAGGTGCTTGGGGCCGGAGTGAGCTCTATCCTATTCTGCGGGACTACCGTTTTCCAGAACGATCGCTGGAATTTCGCTGTGACGGAGTCCGTTAGACTTCCATGTTCTTCGCCGTGTCGCCAAGGGCTCGTGTGGCGACGGCGACGGTAATGCCGACGAACAACATGCCGACGAGCCCAATGGCGACGCTTAGTATCTTGCCGAGGGCGGTCTGCGGTGTGATGTCGCCGTAACCGACCGAAAGTGCGGTGATGAAGGCGAAGTAAAGGCCGTCTCCCAGACGCAGCCCTTCCAGGCGAGAAACGCCCAAACCTCCGGCGCAGATCAGCACGATCAGTGTGACAATCACTTCACGAATGCGCAAGGCATTGGTTATGAAGTGGCCGATGAAGGCCGTGAACAAGGATAGCCGCTTATTCATGATATGCCGCCTCGCTTATCGGATATGTTGGATTCGACTCATGCCAGAGGTGAGTGGCGCCCGGCGTGAACCGATTGTCAGACGCGGGTACTGGCGGGAGGTAGGTCGTCGGCACCGAGATCGTCGATTCGGACGGTGCCGGAATCTCTTCTGCCTCGGTTTCGATTTCTGTGGTTTCCTCATTGATGACGTGAGGCTGGAATCCCGTGCAACGAATCTGCCAGCCGCCACCGAGCGCCTTGTACACGGCGACCAAACTGCTGACGGCCTGTCCTTCCGCTTCGGCCAGTTGATCCTCTTTGGCAACCAGTTCTCCCTGAAGAACAAACACGCCGGTAAAGTCGGTTTCGCCTTCCTTGAAGTTCAGTGTCTCGAGTGCCAACGCCCTCTGTGTTTCTCGGACACTTGTTTCAAGAAGTTCTACGCGGTCTTGAGTTTGCAGGAACACGACTAACGCATCCTCGAGCTCCTGGTTAGCGACCAACACGGCGTTTTGATAGCTCGCGATTAGCTCCTGCAGTCGGGCATCCTGCAATCTCACGTTGTTCTGAATGCGACCGTAGTTGAGAATGTTCCAGCGAAACGAAGGTCCGATGGAAGCGGACTGGCTCCGTGATCGGAAGAGATCGCTAAACTGTTCCGACTCCAGGGCAATCTCCCCTGTGACAGAAATGCTGGGATAGAGTTCGGCAGCCGCGACTCCGATCTGCGCACTTTGCGCTGCGACATCGCGCTCGGCAGCACGAACGTCAGGACGACGTCGCAGTAGATCGGCAGGAATCCCGACAGCGACTTCCCGAGGTGCGACCGGAATACCGGTCTTCTCGCCCAACAGGTAGCCGAGATCTTCCGGAGGCATGCCGAGCAGAACACAGAGCCGATTGCTGGCCTGACGGAGACCGATATTCAGGGAGGGAATCCTGGCCCGAGTTGCGTTCACGTTGGCCAGCGACAGGTGAACACTGATGTCGCCTGTGCCACCCTCCTTGGCACGCGCCTCCGTCAGCTGGTGTGACTGTTCTTGAATACGGACGTTATGGCGGGCGTAGGCGAGGCGCTGCTCGAAGGTTCTGATGTCGACATAGGCCGTGACGACTTCGGCAATCAGACAGACCAGAATGGCATCGTAGTCGAGAATCGATGCTTCAAGGTTGGCATCTGCCGATTCGATGGCTCGCCTGTACTTACCCCAGACGTCCAATTCCCACGAAATATCAAAGCCTGTCGACCATTGATCAAAGAAGCGGACAGGTGGCGGCGCCGCCACGTTCAAGCTTTCCTGGATGCGGTCGTACTCACCGAACATCTGTTGCGACTGCGGATAGAAGTTACCAGCTGCGATAGCGCGCTGTGCACGGGCTTGAATCACGCGCATACCCGCCTCGCGTAGGGTGAGATTCTGCTGATACGAGAGAACGACCAGATTGTCGATGGCCGGATCCTGCAGGACCTTCCACCAATCTTCAAAGGCTGGCGGTTGGTCGATGACCCTTGGATCATCGGAGTCGATCCAGTTCTCAGCAACCGCTGCGGGCGGTTCATGATGGTTTGGTCCGACCTTGAACCGGTTGTTCGCCCACTCCGTTAGCGAACAGCCTGTCGACGACAGGCAAGCGATCAGCAGCAGGCCGAGTGACAGCCGAAGGACTCGGTCGGTCATCCACGACGAGGGCGCGCAGAGGCATCGCAGGAAACGCCTGGCGCGTTCCGCTAGCTTCAGCCGACACCGATCGTTCGCTGTTCTTAGCATCGCCCCCCCGGCGGTGCTCCACATTGGCGGTTGTAAATACGGGTGGCACAACCCGCAGTATCTGACTAATCGGCAAAGTTTACCGTCGGAGTCCAAGCATTTGCTGCGGGATCACGTCCCTTTGGTTTCATGGGGTGATTAAGGCTCGATTACAATAAGAAGTGCTGCCTTTCGGCGGCGATTCTTGCGAAATGGTCAACCTTTGCTGCTCGAGGCGAGGACGAGATGCCATCAGAGATAGCACTGCAGTGGATCTACTTTCCGCCGTTCTTCTTGACGGTGGCGATCGGATTCCTCTGCGCGCTAGCGGCGGTGAAGCTGCTGAATGATTCCGGATTTCAGAAGTTCTTTTGGCATCCGGGCCTGGTCTTCGTTTCCCTTTGGACACTGGCCACCTCGCTTGTCGGCTTGTTCTTGATTTCTCCGTAAGATCCCTTGATGAGCGATTACCTGAAAAGACATATGCCGAAGCTGCTCACGACGGCCCTCGTCGTGGTAGCCTTGTTCGCAGCATATCTACTCTATGCGCGATACACCGCTCGGCCGTGGACGCGCGATGGTCAGGTACGAGCCAACGTGATCAAGGTCGCTCCGCGTGTGGAGGGCTACATCATTGAGGTTGCCATCAAAGACAATGAGTTTGTCCGTAAGGGAGAACTTCTCTTCCAGATCGATAAGAGCGACTATCAATTGGCCGTGGACAAGGCGAAGGTTCAAATTGATCAGGCACGCGAAGATGTCGCCGCGCTAGAAGCGGCCGTGCGGGCCGCGGAGGCGATGGTCCGGCAGAGTGCCGCGGCGGTCACATCGGCCGAAGGTCAGATCGCCGAGGCACAAGCAGGCATTCAGTCGGCCGAGGCAGCGGTTCAGGAGGCAAGCGCCGGCGTGGCGTCTGCCAAAGCGACGATCGATCAGTATCAAGCCCAACTCGAGGAGGCACGGCGCGAAGCCAGGCGAGCTAAACGACTGGCCGACCTACGAGCCGGTTCTGTCGAAACAGCCGAAGCCCGCGCTGCGGCGGTCGAAGCCGGCGAGGCGCAATTGGCCGGGGTTCAGGCCGACTTGAAGCAGGCGGAAGCAAGCCTGGCGAAAGCCAACGCAGGTCAGGCGGAAGCAACGGCACAATTGACGATCGCACTGAACGGCCTTGCCGAGGCACAAGCCGCACTCGAAACGAGCCAGGCAGATCGCGATCAGGCCATGGCGAACTTGGGTGAAGCGGGCGATGCCAATGTTCGAGTTCGCGATGCCAAAGTTCAGCTGGAAGAGGCAAAGTTGAAGTTGGCGTGGACGACCATTACCGCGCCGACGGACGGCTATATTTCAAATCTCTATGTGAGCGAAGGCACCTTCGCGGTTGTCGGTTCGCCACTCGTAGCATTCGTGGACAGTCAATCGTTCCGGGTACATGCGTTCTTTCAGGAAACGAAACTGCGACATATCCAACCGGGAGATCGAGCAGTCGTGACGCTGATGGGACATCACGACCTGCCCATCGAGGCCGAAGTCGTTTCGATCGGACAAGCGACGAATCCGCCCGACGTCGCTCCGACAGAAGGTGAGATCGGCGTCGTCCCCCAGATTGAGCCAACCTTCGATTGG